>Ga0065711_1037407_pt1 | contig 19872 bp, 7 predicted proteins | sample Hoacrofraction12_FD_59098 | JGI IMG/M metagenome (GOLD analysis project Ga0065711, IMG submission 59098) | Hoatzin crop microbial communities from Cojedes, Venezuela - Epithelial fraction 12 v2 (version 2) | ecosystem: Host-associated > Birds > Digestive system > Esophagus > Crop | place... | reverse complement strand
TCCCTCTGAGGGTGACGGAGCACTGGAACAGGCTGCCCAGGGAGGTTGTGGAGTCTCCTTCTCTGGAGATATTCAAGACCCACCTGGATGCGGTCCTGTGCAGCCTGCTGTAGGTGACCCTGCTTCAGCAGGGGGATTGGACTAGATGACCCACAGAGGTCCCTTCCAACCCCTAACATTCTGTGATTCTGTGATTCTGTGAAAGCAAGAAAGCATACTACATTTAAAACAGATTTGAAATCAAAGTCCTTGTTTCACTACTGCATGTGGCATGAACTGCCCTGATTTTGTATTTCAGTTGAATTCAGTGGTCCTGAGAAATTGTGAGCTTGTCTTGTAGACAAGAATTCATACAACTGCTCACAAAAGGGATAAAGACAAGAGGGAATGGTAGGATATTTTCAGCTTTGCCCATTCATCTGAGGTGGAATCATCTTTAAAAAGCAGGCGATCATCTTAGCTTAGTTATATTTAATCTCTAGGAGAGTTAGGATTTGGGAATATGCACATTCAAGTCTTTTCACTGAAGTCTGATCACAGACAGCAGACAGTTTCAGTAGTTAATGACCTGACTTGGTTTTAAAACAAATTATATACAGTAAAATCACTTCAAAACTACATGGCAAATGTATACATCCCAATACAGAGCATAGGCCTGTATTTAAAGAACTCGATACTTCCTTAAATGTTTAATAATTATTCAAAAAATTAACAGAATTTCCACAAAATAAAAAATAATTCTGTCTTTCATTCATGAATTTCCACAAATTTTGTTAATATCTGTTAGACAGTGTTGAGGCCATTTGAAGAAACCTTAGAAAAACAGTCTTATTGTTCTTGATGTAATTGATGTAAGCAAGTAAGAAACAATTTGTGAGGATCTTAATTAACCTGCGTTACTAAACACATTTATATTTTAAATAGAATTCAGGATCCCAAGTCTCATAAACTAACCTTGCCCAACCAAAAAATAATCATTCTTTCGAAAACACCTCTATTTATAATCCATCCATCTCCCTTGTTTTTTCTTCCACCCAGTAAATACTTTAAAATTATCTGCATGCCATGACTTCCTTCTTTACTGAATATAATTTTCTGTAATATAATGTATACACTATCCAATCTTACTTTCCCATAAAACTATCGTAAGCATAATAAAGCACAAACATATAAAAATGTCTTATCTAGAAAATTAATGTCAAAGTAGTTTTCTGTTTAATGCTAATGTCCTCACACACACTTAAAAGGAAGACTGATGTCTCTTCAAAGACTATGATTTCACTGCACTTTTCTATAATAGAAACATACACACATGCACATACACATACATGCATATATATATAAGGCAAGGATAGTAAGAGCTGTTGACTCCCATTCATTAATTTAAAAGTTGTTGGCTTCCGGTCATTAATTTAACAACTATATCAATTACTTTTTCTTAAGTACTGCATCCAGCATTTGCTCTTCAACTGAAAGGGCAGCAAAGTCTTAATTTCCTAATTAGTTTGCCTTTTAGCTAAATGGGCAAATTCTAACACCACAGAGGATTTTATTTCAGTGAGGCTCACTTTTCATGATGATAGAATAAAACAATAGAAAACATGAATACATCAGTAAAACTCAGACAATGCCATCAGTGTCAGTGCTGTCTCTTCTGTTGCTGTATTTAAGACCACTTTTTGCATCCACGCAGCCGCAATGTGTTGACAAGACTGGGAAGATTCCAATAGTCTCTGGAAAGGCAAGCTGTCACTTTCTTTATCTTCTGACTAAACAACCAACATACTAACTTCTGTGAATAATAGAAAGCCTTTTCAGCTGCTAATATGAACCTGCCTTCAAATCAACACAGTTTCCACAGCAAAGATTTCATCAGTAAGCTGCTGTTTTTCTAGTGGAAAACTGTTTTTGCTAGGGGCACAACAACTTTGTCTTCCCTTTTCTTTACTTTTACCAGTCATGTTCATCTGTTTCATACTTCACCAGTATGAAATCTATCCTATATAGACATTATTCAGCTCCTGTTAAACTCAGTGAAAAGTCCACCCTTAATCTCAGAATACAAACTCATGCTGTTGGGCTGGATATACCTTGTAAAATAATTAGAGCTAAATACCATACCAAGTTTCTAGTGTTTTATGTTTTTTTGTTGAACTATTACTTCTATTCCTTATGTGTCTGGTGTTGTAGAAGATAAGCCAACACCCCACAGAGTTCAGCTGCCTGATGTTTATGTCTTACATTGGATAGCCCTTGTCCGTACAGTTACGATCAGAATGGATAAATTAGTTTAGACACAGAGAGGCATGAAAGGGAAGCTTTGTTATTTGTGGTCATAGCCACATGTAGAGAAGTACAGTGTCACAGGAAAAAATCATTCCCATCTCTGGCCTTGCAGCTCTCCAACAACACTTCTCATTAGCACCAATGAATTATCTGACAATTCCTCTTACATTATACAGTATGGACTAGCATTTGTATGAGGAGACACTACAGACAGATGTCAGTATTTTCTGTGAAAACATTGTGGTTAGTTTGTTATTGTTTTGATTCATTTCAATGAGAAAGAAAACAGTTTGATAAGAGTTTCTTAAGTAAAATGTTCAGAGAAGGAAACTTTCAGTCTCAAACATTTGAATGGTATAAACAGATATTATTATTTTCCCTGAGGATATTAACAATACTTTCCTATCAGAAAGCTATACATTTAATGAAGATTTTAAAAGTTATAGCTGTTATATTTAAAAATTTGAAAATGTGGCAGTTTCCAAATATTCCTTCCAATTATCAAGCTTATAAGGTATGCTATCGTAAAGTCTGCCGTAAGGTTTGTAAGGTTTTACTTCAAAATACAAGAGACTGTATTTCAAGAGGTTCATCCGCTATCCAAAATCAGAATAAAGCCTCTTCTGTAAAGCTTCTTCTGTGCTGACACACACTTGTGGCCTTCCTTTGGCTTATGACAAACTTGAACTGAAGCTCTGGGAGAAGATAATAAGAAATTATGGTTTTTCCGAAGAAGAATTCAGAGAGGGAGCAGAGGTGATACGATCAACACTTTCCAGAAGAGGTTCTGTTATTCTTTTAAGAAGGAAAAGAGTTGCACCCTCTGTAGTCATCAGCAAATCAATATCTAAAATTAGTCAGTTTGAATTCTCATTTCTCTCAAGGTGTTTTCATTCTGACAGTTAAGATCTGGAAATGAACGTTAAGTGAAAAAGAAAGAAAGAAAAACCCTCTTCACACAAGCACATACCACTGACAAGATCTTTCTGACACAGATATGAATTACATTTATGATGGTATAAATGGTATTCAGTAAAAACTTCAGAAACTATCAATGATATTAATGTAAATGAAAGGCTAGGTTCATTTATCTGCACCATGATTTTAATTCATTTAGTATCATCTTAGAGTGCCGTTAATTTAATTCATGTTTTTCTCAGTGATGAGCTGTAAAGGCAAGCAAGCTACTAAATATAAGAATACTTGTTCTTTTTTAATACATATATAAGATTGTTGAAGTGCATATTGCAGGAAGGTGCATGACTTGGATCCATTTAGTAAACACACATGATCAACATAATCTTAGGTATGGTGTTGAGAATTAGCATTTTTTTGCACGTTATAAAAAACATACATCTCAACCCTACCATTACCTAGATGGTGGTCACTCCCAGCTAATTAAGGGAACTATCGTTATGTAATAAGCAGCTTCTCTGATCATCAACCTAGAGACATTTATCATGATGAGAATTCATGTGCTTTGCAGATCGTTTACGGTACATCCTACAAAAAAGAAAGGATAATCTGGAAAAAATAAAAGAGGGGTGAGAAGTATTTATAGAGTATATTAGAGCATTTCAATGCTCTATTTTTAATTCAAATTTCAATTTTTTTTTCTTTTCTAGTTTAGACAAAAAAAAAAAATAACAGAAGAAACTAATAAAAAGGGGTCTGTTACATGACCCAAATAGATTCTTAGACTGAGACACTATTGAATCCATTCAGTGCTGGGATTTCGTTCAGGTATTTTCATTTTTCAAATTATGATTTTGCTTTACTTTTTAAAAGAAATAATTTTTAGCTGGTCAGAGGTAAATTTACAGGGTGGCTTCAACATGCCAGCTGGTATATTTACTTGAATACTCTATGTACTTATCCATAGCAGATGTTCAGTCATATTCAGCACTGCTGTAGTAAAAAGTCTGTTAGCGCGTTAACAAGCAAATTAATTTTATGTATGGAAACATATAGCTATGTGTTTTGTTGTTGTTTTTTTTCAAATAGACTATATTGCTCTTTTTTTCTGGTGACAGTTTTCATTTAACACCTCCTTAATTCTCTGTGGTTTTTTAGGAGTATACTGAGAAGAGAATCACTGTGAAAAAGAGCTCTCCATTTCATGGGGGGACCATTCAGCTTCATTGGCGGAGTTCTGAAGGTTCAGTTTGCCAGTTAAATTTGATGACACCAGAAGTGATAAAGTCTTTGAAATTCTGATTGCTTTTCGATTTTTAGAATTTGTGGAAATAAATGGGAGATTTTCACCATCCATCTGGATAAAGCCTTGAGCAACCTGGTCTGAGTTCACCAGCTCTGAGCAGCAGGTTCGACTGTCTGTTCTCAAGCTTTCTTTCAGTCGGTCTTTATCAGTGATTACTGTGTTCCATATGTTTAAAAATTCATCCTTTCCTAATCTTAAAAATTTTAATATCTTCCAATGAATTACATTTTCTGGTAATTCCAAAATTCTAATTATTGAATGTGCTCAAGCTATACTTATTTGGTATACAGCAAATAGTTGAGCAGAAAAAAGGAAAAAGAGATGGAATAGTTGGTTTACTTTTCACTTGGACAACCTATTTTAGTCTAATTTAGTTCAATTTAGAACAATAGTGTGAACTTTCTTACGTTATGCTGTGAGCCTGGAACGGCTTTAGCTTCTTGCCAAGACACTTCTTCTGACCCTTCAGCACAGCATTTTGTTTAATGAGTAACTTAAACATGTGAACTACTCTGATTCCTTACATTGCAAAAGCTTTGCATTTAATAAAAAGCACCTGAAGTGGTAACTTGAACAGTTCCAGAGAAACTGTAAAAGATTTACTGATCTTTTTACCCCTTTAGGCAGTAAAAAATTCTGGTTGTCACTTTTGCATAAAGTTTGCTGCTTGTTCATGAGTGTTTTTCTATCCACTTTCTCTGTAGAAAGACAGGACTTTTAAAAGTAGTTGTCTTTCTGAAGAGATACATTCTGGATTTAAAGGGTGGTGTGATCTCATTGGCAGTCTAGAGAAAGAGAAGAAAAGTCTGTGATGATCTTATGCAAAAGAGGAAGCCACAAAAGGGAAAAAGAAGCCAGGACTACGGTCCCTTATCAGCTGACATGATCCAGGGTGCAGATTACTTCATGATTCATGATCCTAGCTTCAAAGGGAATGCTCTCAGTAAGTCAGCAGGTACCTATTTCTGAGTCCTTGGAAGTGTCAGAGAGTGAAGTCACTGTTTGAGTTACAGTAGCAGGGTATCAAGGTACCACCACCACGTTCAAAGTTGTCTTCATCTGGTAAATGGGTGACACTGGCATGACCCTACTGCCCTGCCTGTAGCCACAAATGATTTAGAGAACATCTCCTGAATTTTGGAGTCTCTAAATGCTACTGTGGTGCCTCACGTCTCAGGTAAGAGTCTGCCTTTCTGAATGACACATTCAGCCTGCTGAGCTCACGTTTCATTACAGTGGGGATCTGTGGCCCGTCACAACTTGCAACCATGAGTGACAGAGGCTCCCAGGTATAAGATGGAAATTGTCTTTTACAGAAAAACAGTCTTTTCTTTACTGTACTTTTCATAACGGAGTATATACCTTTTCTCCAAAAAGAAACAAATAGCTACACAAAGAAACAGATATTTCAGGTGTTTTCTTCATAGATTTAATTGTCTTCTAGTTTGATTTTTATATGTAATATGCACATACTTCCTTCACTACCAGGGCTTGTTTTGTTTAACTCTATCTGTTACAGAAGACTAATAAGTAATACAATTAGTCTTTTATCACTTCAGTAAGTGGTGGCTTCTGAAGAGAATCTGTAGGTGACGTTCAAGTGCACAAAAAAGAAGGTAGGTATCTAACTTTCACCTTCCTATTTCAGAACCTTTCTACTCTTATTGAAGTATGTTATTCTACAGTACTTTTATACATATTTAAGGGGGGAGGAGGATTGTAAAACCTGAAGAAATATTATGGCTTTTTCTAATATGTATATATAAAAAAAATCACTAATTACATAATAACAATAAAAACCAGAACAGTAGAGTTAGTTTTCTTGAGAAACAAATGATTACCTGGACTTCAATTAACTCTCCCAGAAAATTACAACCAAAGAGCAATTAGTTTCATTATAAATAATACAGAAATAGGAGATAGACTTTTTTGTAGTATATAGCAAATTTGACTCAAAATCATGTTAATCACATAAGATGTATTTTTAATTTGCTCAAAGACAGGTGCAGGTTTTGGACATGCTTATTCAGTTGTTTCGCATATCTCACAACTGAGTAAACTTCTCAATCCGTCATCTTCAAATTAAAGAATATTACACGTTAATAGCTTCATCTGTGGTTTAATTAATTCTAATTTCCAGGACTGTTGAGAACTGTTTATTAGCAAAAACCAGAAATGATTGAATGACACATAAAATATGTAACTTTTCCCATTGGCCTTTTTCTCTGTTTATTGGGCATAGGTATGAGAATAATTTACTAATATTTCATTGGGGAAGCGAGATATAGGTAAAGTTTACAAAAAATCAGCTTCTCAGAGTGCTTGAAATGAACTTATCTTGCTGGAGATGTCTCTGACAGCTAACTGTTCTTTCTTATGGTTTTGATAAATAGCACCCAACAGTAGTCACTTGCTGATTATTTCATTCTTTCTTAACTTGCTAGAATAAAATTGAAATTCAAGGATTTCCTGCTTATGTGGATGCTTGTATGTTTTTCTGAAGCATTCAGATTACACATTGGCTTGTAAAATTAATCAAAACCAAACACTTTGCACCCCACCACACCCGTCAACCAAAACTCAAGAAGGTGGCATTACATGCTAAAATATCCCATTTACAATTGCATCTCAGTGCTTTTTGCAGAAGAGCACAAGTTAGTGTCTAGGTGTATGACAATCTAGTACAAATTTTTTCTCCTGTCTGTGTCCACACAAAGCTGCAAACTGGTTTCCAGTTGGGACATTCACCACCTGCTCTGACTCGAGGCATTTAGAGGACCAATTCAATCTTCCACTGAGATACTTCTTGGATAGCCTGTGAAAAGTCAAAGGAAAAAGAATCTCTGTGAAATCAGGGAAATCATTAACAGCTTCACAAATAATCTCTTGCATCTCCTTCTTTAAATTAAATAGTATGGAGTTTTTACAATAAACAACATTGTGGTCTTTCCCAAGCTTTTTTTGGAACAGATACTGTCAAGAGTGTTAACATTTTGTCAGCTAAAGAATTCAGAGCAGTTTACACTGAATACTGAAATGAAAATAATTGTGATTCTTGGACATTAATTATAACTCAAATAATGGTCTTAGCCTATTTCCAGGTTTGTGTGAAAAAATTTCAATAAATTAATAACAGTACAATGGAAAGCCAGTACGAGTCTGACAAGGGAATGTCACTTTTCTGTAGGAGGTTGGAAAGAGGCAAAAAATATCTTTTTTGCTCATTTAAACACAGAATTCATTATTACCAACTGCTCAGTGAAGGATGTGGTTTCAGAATAAAACCACTCACATTCAAAACCTCACCTCTCCTCTCTCCAGAGGCCTATTCAGCATTACTGAAAGACCATGACTTGTAGCAAGACAGTTTAATCTTTTCCCTTGGAAGCTTAAGCTGTAGGCATTTTTGTCTGTAATATTCCAGAGTGTACACTGCAGGTGATTGTAGTGTGTTTATGTAACATATGGATATTTCTCTCATGCATTTAGTGGCTGAAGAAGCACAAACTTTGTACCTGCCCATACTTGTTACCAAAGTCAATCCAATGCAACACACCAGTTCAGGTTACTCCAGATTATGTGTGGTAAGGTTTTTTGCATAGTGGTTTAAGCTCTTTCTCTATATTTTTACCAGGCAATCAGTCTGTTTTCTACATAATTGTTGACACAGATGTTTAGGAAAAGGCTTATATTATCTGTGGACATAGAATCCCTGTGGCTTACTAGAGCAAGGCAGTAATACTAACAGAAACTTCTTTGTCTGATAGGAAACATCAATAATTTTCTTCAGGGCTACGTCTGAAATGACACTTGAACTACATTACCCTCAACAACTGATATCTTTTTCAGCACCATTAAGAGAACCTTCTCAATGTAAAAATATATTTATTCCCTCCTCTGCAATTGGAGCTTACATATTTCACTGGAAGCAGCAGTTCTTGCACCACACAAAGAAAGTTATCTCAATATGACTTGGATGTTCTAAAGCAAACTAAAGAACTAATACTGGAAATCTCATCATTATATGTAAACTCACCCCTGTATTCCACTTTCATTCATTCATTCATCAAGCAAAAGATGTCTTTGTGATACAGTCAAGCAACCAGTACAACAATTTCAAAGAAAACTTGAACAGGATTTCAAAATAATGATCTTAGGAGGAAGTGTACTCTTCAGGTATTGTTTATTTGTGATTGGTCCCATCTCAGTTAAACTCTGGAAGATGCCATGGGCTTGCTCAATAAGTCTTGTAGAATCATAGAATCATAGGTTGGAAAAGACCTCTAAGATCATCAAGTCCAACCGTCAATGTAGCACCACCATGCCTAATAAACCATGTCCCAAAGTGCCGCATCTACACTTTTTGAACACCTCCAGGGATGGTTACTCAACCACCTCCCTGGGCAGCCTATTCCAATGCCTGACCTGCTAACATTCAGCACTGTGAGTACCTGAAAGCAAGTTTTTTCCCTCCAGATTTTTTTCAGAGTACGTAAGCATTTTCCTCAGAACTATTTGAAATCTCAAAATGTCTGACTTTTTCTGTGAACAAATGTGAAACAAATTTATTTCTAAATATTAAAAAAAAATCAAAGCCCGAGATGTGAAATTATAGCAATTCATATTAAAATTTATTTCCTTAGTGTTTTACCCAAGACTTCAGATTTCATTTAAACTTGTGTTTTGAGAAGACTAACTTCAGTGAATCCATTATTTCCTCAAAATTCTTGATTTCTTTTCTGACTTAATTCCATCTGCCTTTTTTCCTTTCATTGCTATCCATGCTTGCATCTAATTTTCATATCAAACTTCCAAAATACTTGCATTTAGAAAGAACATTTATTCATTATTAAAAAGAATTCATTTGGGGAGTATTTCACCTCTAACACAACATCTATTACTTTTTTTCTGAGATCTTCTATCATAGTCAATATATTCCAATCATCTATACACCCTAGCTGATTTCAGTGTCTTTGCGAGAATTTTTTTTTTATTTTGTTCGTAAAAATTGTGCAGATTTAACCCAATAATTTGTTATGCAGTAGCAAGAGAAATAATAGACATAGTAAGTTCTTCTCTACTCAAGCATAATCGGAATGACTTACTGCAGTACTGAAGAAATGCAGACTATAATGTGCCACAGTTAAAGCTTCTTTATCTAGAAAAAATCCCACACCTGATACCTTCTCTTAAAATCAGTATATTCTGGGTGTGACAAAAACTTGTTGAAAAATTACTGTCCCATTTATAATATAGCAGATCTGCCCCTTTCCTTTCTTTTACTTTTTCTCTTTGTAGAGTTTGATACTGTCTGGCAACCCTAGCACATATTTCCAGTTGTTAGCGGTAAAAGCTGATTTTTAATGTTTATCTGCAAAGCATCATATGAGCCTGAATGCAAGAGCAGTGTATGTTCTGGCAGCTTTATTTGTACTAAGAACTTTTATTCTATACATTTCTCTGGAGCTGACAGAACTGTTCAGGCATACAGTACAATACAACCTTGTTGGGAGACAAAAAGAAAAAGGTTAAAAAAAAATTATTTTCTCAAAGTGGGACGTATTTTGTGCAGATGTATTTCTATGTACTTTTACCACGATAAAAAAAAAATGCACATTAAATACCTAAAATTTTATATCTAAGATTCTGCTTTCTCCTCAAAGAAACGGCAAGCTCTCTACTACAAGTACTCTTCCTTTCTTTATAGGGGCTTGTGAAGGCTTATGGCTCATCAATTATTGCCAAGTTGTAAAAACAATATTGCATTCAGTAAGAAACCACATTTCACCATACTCTCCCTAAGTCGCATATTCCTATCAATGTCTATGTATTTGCAGAGCTACATCATGCTTATGAATCTTCTGAATTAACATTACAGACATTCACTATCCAATTACATCCCTAAACAAAATATTTTTTTCAACTTTGCTAAAATACATTGCATGGTTTCATATTAAATCTCATCTATTGTTATGGTCACCATTTCAATGCTTAGTATTAATTCTGTCAGTGAGTAGATTATCTAGAAAGCAAACAGCAAACTCTTCATAATCTTAAATCTAAACTGGTGTTCACTGACTAGCTATCCAACTTATCTTCACTAGTGCAACACATTGCTAATGACAAATTTATTCACTTTTCTTTGAATTGAGAAAGCTTTTGATTTGAAAAAAAGTACTTTGGCTGATGCTGTAAAACACAATTCTCTGTATCATTTACAGTACTGTTGTGTGGGTTATTGCTATTCAAAGCAGCACAACATAAGAATGTACATTAAGCTTTAGTTTCTTCATTATTCTTCATGACATGAGGAAAAATGAATTCGGGAACCAGTAGTACTACTTACTACTGGTTCACAAATTCATTTTTCCTCATGTCATTGTTATGACTTAGTATTTGCTCTGAGTTTGTCCAATAGCTTACTTCAATCAACGATGTTTTTTTAATTTACTTCAGAAGTCTAGATAAAAAATTATCTTTCTGTCATGGTACTCTGGTAAAAATTATTACTCTGGTAATAATTTCTAGTACTGTATTTGGTGATATTACCTACTGTTGATTTACAGGTGCCATACCAGTGTCAGTTTTCTTTTCTCTAGAAAACTAGTAACCATCTAATAGACCAAACTATTTCCCATTCCTTGCCATTACTGTTTTAATAACTCTAAGTGCCTTTTAGAAAGGTTGGTCACTAGAACATGTGCATTTGCTTTATTGATCTGCAGAAACAACATTAGATATTAGTTTGAAGTATACTATTAATACAACAATGATTTTTATATTTATATGTATGATGCAGTTTATTAGCAGGATTTCCTGAATCTCTGTTACCCTGGAACTGTCCAGAACAGTATGTTACATGCTTACTTACATGTAGCTCTTTGGCCATTAAGCACATTTTGCAACAAACTCTTTTCTACAGGACAAATGCAATGATTTGTATAGGTATAGACTCCTTTTTTTTTTTTCCTCTTGTCTGAAATAAATACCAGCGGGAGTTTACATGTTTACTATGCTCTTTATTTCTTTGGTAACTAAATCTGGATTTAGATCACTAAAATGGCTAATAATTTACATCTGAACTTGAAAACTTTTTGCAGATATTTTTGTATTTAGGTAAACTCATTTCACATAGACTGTGAAAAATTGATAATAGGATCTATTTGCAAGAGTTAGTGCAGGAATAGTGCTTAAGAAGTTTTGCGTAAGAGTAACAAGTAAAGCAGAGCTGAGACTCAAACCTTACCTCCTTTCTTTTCCAGAGCAGATTTCCCTTCGGTTGTGAGGAGACCAAAGTGTCATGATAGTCAGCAGTAAATATTTATAAAATTAAAACTGGAATATTAATGTAAGGGTTAAGTGCAGAAAGACAACACACCTCCTAACACACCCACAATACATTACGAAAGCAACATTCAGACATTTCATTCGTATGGTTCCACTGAGTTTTAGTTCCACCTAGTTCACAGTATAAAAACTGAAAACAACAGTGCAAGTCCTTCAGAATCACCTCTAGGTGTATTCTTTTCTTGCTCAATGCCATGCACCTCAGTGTCAGCTTGCCTTATATCACTACCAACAGCATATGCACAGCAAAGCCCTTAGTTTAAAAAACAGTAGCAGCAGAGCATAGGGTGGAAAGAACAGTATTCAGATTGAGAAGCAAGTCTCAGAGCTGGCAGTCAGAAGAGCTATTCCTTACTACCTGAACAAAAGGTAGAAATTAATTTTCAAAAGTACTGGAAAATTAAAGACTTCATCATTTTAGACACTACTTTTATTAATAGTTGACTATGTTTATACTCATTAAAATGTCTCCTGTGAAAAAACATCTGTTTATTTTAGAAATAAGGTTACCAGAGATCCAGGCAGTCAGGGGAAGAGTCCAGCCAGGCATAATCTGTCCTCATTAACTCCGCATTTATGTGATATTCACATTCGTTGTGCCGTACAGAGAGGAAGGACAAACCTGTGTTACCTCAATTGCATGGTATTTTAAAGGTTTTTCAGAAGCATGCAAATAGTTTTATACTTGAGGAAACAAAGAGCTGAGAGTGCAGATCGACCTGTATGTCCTCATCTGGATTTTTGACAGTAATTGAGCGATATTTTTTCTTAGCTTTCCTCAGAAAAGCATCCATCTATTATAAAAATGTGGTGAGACACTTCAGGCAGTGTTGATGAAACAGTAAAACGTGGTCTCACAGCAAGATAACTGCAGTAAAAATTTTCCGGAAATTTCACTATTGTACAAGAATCATGTATGAAGAGAAAAAAAACAGACTGCTCTCTCCTAATACCTTCTTCCACATCAAAAGACGGTAAATTCCACTTTTTTTCCTTAATTTACAGAATAGTAAATTAAATATTATTTCTAAGCTGAAGGACAAAAGAGTAAATCTGATTCACCATTGAAGTCAATGATACTGACTTCAAGTACTCTAAATTTCACTGTTATAGATTATGTCGACTCCTTTCTCTTTGACAATAAAACGGGTTATTTAAAATTAGTTGGAAGACTTGTGCCTCATTGAAGTTATATTTTAAAAAGCAGAGTAAATAAAATACAGATGTCCAAAGTGATTTGGTTTTATGCAGACAGAGGACTGACCTCCAATCCTCCCATATGAAAATCAAGATTTTAACAATTATATTTCAGTAGAATAGGTGGAGATATATTTACTATGGCTGAAAATCTTCAGAACACGACATGTATTCTACATTCACAGAAAGTAAAGAAATTTAATACAAAATTCGTAGTTATTATAACGATGTACATCCATGTCTGTCTTGTACTGGGAAGCCCAGAACTGGACATAATACTCCAGGTGTGGCTTCCTCAGTGATGAGTAGAGGGGAAGGATTACCTCCTTCCACCATCTGGCAACAGTCCTCCTAATCCAGCTCAGCATAAAATTTGTTGTAAAATATCGGTAAAAAGTAAAGTAAGTAAAAAATTCCCTGGAGTGTTTTACAAATTTATATAAAGACATTGTCATAAATAATAATCTTCATTTTCTACTTGGAAAAAAATTTTTGGCAGAAATTTTTCCAAGTAAAACCTGTTCGTCTTCTTTAGAGACATTAGACCAGAAGACGATAATTCAGTGTTAATACAGACAACAGTTTTGTAATAAACAAATATGAAAGAGTTGTATCTTCTATATTCTTTTTTGTGAAAGTTTGTTACATGATATTGTCATTTACATTCAGACTTAGAGAATAGCTAGAATTGCAGAACATTTCGCTGTTTTTTTAACATGAGAGAATAGAAGTGGTCTGCTGAGATAATTTTTCATCAATAAAAAGGCTTAATTTTCCTTGATCCTTTATATCAGATATTATTATTTCCTTGATTCTTTAGATCAGGCACTATAAGGTATTACAAATGGATCCATAACACCAGACAATACTAGTACTACTGAAAAATTTGGAACAGTCTTCTCTAAAAGAATGAAATATTGATTTATTTTAATCTTTTATGCTTCAGAGACTGGAGTTTATGAAGTTATTACTCCTTTCCAACAAGGAAGAAGGGGACTGGAATAATTTGCAGCCAAAATACATGTAAACAAATGTTAGCAAAATCTATGGTATTTATAATAAACTATGTAACAAAATATGACTGGCTAGAAGTAACATCTTTTTGTTTTATCCCTTCACAGTTGTATTTGTTACAGATTTTGGAAGCTTGTATTATTAAAAAGAATACATTTTCTCTTCAGTTAATTTAAGTAATCTAAAGATAACATTAAAACACACCACCTCCTCCCAAGACACATGTTCAAGATCATTTAGCATTGCTAATAGAATAATTAAATATCAAGGTGGCTTGGCAATAGTTCATGCATATCAACTCAAAGAGAGAGAATAAGATTCAGTAAGGTTGACTAGGGTGAGATAAGGTCCTTAGCACTGAGCTTGGTGCAAAAAGCCCACAAACAAATAAGAAAAACAAGCACGCACAAATACACAACCCCCCCAAACAAATACACCACCACAAACTAAAAAAAAAAGGTCCAAACATAATGATCCTGATAATTAACAAAAGACAACAAGCAACATCGCTGTGATAGGATTAAGAATCTCAAGAAATTTTGCCAGTGATGTTTTTCAGAGGCTGCCCATTGGTTTCTTGAAAGGTCCCCACCCTGCCCCCCCCAAAACTCGTAGCAAATAGAAGTTTTAGTTTTGTCACTACACTCAATGAACAGCAAATATAACATAGGCTCCATCTGGCAGTTTCTACAGAATATTTTTGCTATCACATACATATTTAGTCACAGGAGTTTTATCTTTTTGTACCAGCTACGCATAGAACAAGATTTCCATTCAAAAAGACCAGAAAGAAACAATTTCATCTGAAAACCAGAAACTAGTCTTCCTATATAAATCTACAATAATGTTTTATGGGCCTGCGATTTTATCACATTATAATGAAATTATTTTATATTTTGCAGTGGTATAAAGTATCATAAAAGTCACTGCAAATAGTATTTTTCAACCCCGTAATATCAAAAGAATGGAAATAACATTTTCCTTCATACTGGCCTGCTGTTTGCAGAGGTAAGTAAAATCCATGTGTGAAAAGAAATGCTTGTGAAAAAAAGACAAAAGTAATTTAAGTGTTGTTTCTGCTATTAAGAAGGATAAATATTACTTTATTTTTATCTGTCCATCCTTATGACATTTACTGATCTTCTACAAAGCTTTACACCATTGTCTGAAGTACTTAATATCCCACTACATTCCAGAATGCAATATATATTTTAAGGCATTCTTTTCTTTCTGAAAATCAGGCTTGAATTGTTTTGTGTTTTCTTCTTTTCTTTTTTTTTTTTTTTCTTTTCCTTCTTTTCCACTTGTTAAATGCACAAAATGAGAGCTATCAAGGAAATACTAACATTCTGACACAACCTCTTCGGCATCTTCTGCAGCTTAAGGTGTATTGGCATGTTATAGGAAGCCTAAAAAAAAACTTACTCTTCTCTACATCTCGGTCTGCCAGATAATGGGTTGCATAATGTGGAACAACCCAGATACTGATCAACTTGTCTGTCCTGCAATGTATCATCTTTTTTTTTCTGTAAAACACAATAAAACTGAGGACTTCCAAAGCAGACACCCAATAGGCCATCATCTCAACTCTCCTAGCAGGAGAAATACATCATTACAGTTTTCTAACCAGAAAATCAAAAAGGTATTTCTTATAACTATATAATTCTAACAGATTATTCTTAACTGATTCTCCCTGAGATGCTGTACCTGTGAATCTTCTACCAGAGTTTTCTTGTGGAAAAGGTGATGAAATACCAGAGCATTTCATTTATAACATGTGAAACTTACCTGTAACAGGGAGATCCTCAAATTACCTGTAAAAATGTCAGGAATGGACTCCCTAATCCTCTTTTGACAAAGTCAGGGATTTTACCCATAAACTGTAAGAAGTCTGGAAAATGAAATTTTGCTTCTAAAATAATTGGTGCTAATTTAAAAATATCGCTAAGGTTAGGCCTCACCCAATGTTCTTGTCCGCCTGCTTTACCTCTCCAGTGAAGCTTCATGGAATCTGAAAAATCACCTATAGAGGTAAAATATGGTGTAATCTGCACAAAGGAATTTTCTTCCTGATTAGATTAGTTATTGAGTGCCTTCCATCCTGTAGCCTGTTTACGAATTTACTGTATCTGTTTTAACCTGTCTGCCCTAACTTTCAGTTATCCTGCTCTGTAACAGCCCCTAGCTCTCCTCTCACCTTAGTACTGGGCTTTACGCGCTTGGTTCAGCATGCCAGTTCGACAAGAGCTTGGCAGTAGCGACTGGAGTGATCTTGGAGAGGTCAGTAGGATTGTTTCCTGTGTGGGCACACACTTCAGTGTCAAACAAAATTAGTTGTGTGTTGAACTAAATATACTTGGCAGGTTGATCCAGGTTTTACTGTATTAGAATGATCTTGCTGTAAATGGTTGATCTTGCTGTTAAACTAAAGCCCTAACATTTGAATATAAACTGCATTATGAGTGTACTGTTTAAACATAGTATTTTGCCTATTTGCCTTCCATATGTTTGTGTATAATGAATTATAAACACAACTATCACGTTCCATGTTACTAAAATGAAAAGGAAGTAGTCTAATATCACAGCTCATAAAGATGAAAATATTCCTGCTTTCTGTTCAATTCTACTTTTTAGAGGGGCAGGTTTTGCGGGAAAATTCATGTAGTGAATCTGGCTTCAAATATTTAAAAAAAAAAAAATACAATCTCCTTTCAGTTTCATCTCTTAACATAAGTTAATATCCATCTTTTGCACAACTAGTTCTCCTAGGAGACCTGTCCTGAGCAGCTGAGGCTGGCCTCACACTTATGGAGATGTGATATGAGGTTAGAGAGACACCTCGACCATTAATACCTTGCAAAGGTGCAGTTAGTATGACCACAGGGGGAGGAAAAATGACGTATTTTGAGATCTTGTTTGTTCCTGCACTTGAAACCATTTTCAAAGGGAATTTAAAAGCCAGCACATATGGCACAAATGTAATCCTGGACAGAGCTCGCATATGAATTACAACTCAGATTCAACACCACCATCTGTCTAAAAAGTCCTTTCTAATCTCCTTGTTTGAAATGCAGCACAATCAGAGAAAACATGCCACACCATGAGAGCAACAGAACAAAGCAGCTGACTCTTCATTGCAATAAAAAATGAAGTTCAGAAGACGTGCTTGATAATAAACATTCATATCTCAACTCGAATTGTTCCTTGATAGTCTGTCACCTAACCATTGACTGAATTTCTTTCCCAATGCTCAGCCTAGTCTAATACTCTATAATGGCTGTCAAAGCTTTTGCTACAATGAGAAATTTTGGCTTAGCTTTCCCAAAAAGAAAAATAAAATAGAATACCCTGGCATACCTTTGAACTCATTAAAAGCTGGTAGCTTTTCTTTAGAACACCTTATTCCACAAATAACCACAATGCATCAACTAGTTGCTGATGCATTAAGGTATAATTATTTATCAAAAATGCCAGTTGTGATTTGTTGAACTAAACAATGTTTTTTGATAAACATTACATTATTTCAGCCTAGGAAGAGTGTACTAACTTGAATAAAATAAGGTCCATATCCTCCTGCTACAAACCTTTATCTTAACTCCAACCAAAGGACATTAAATAATCAGTTCTCTCTGACATAAAGCCATTTGAGAAGTGATCTAAATTTTCAGTCACATGGGTGTCACACAGTCTGCCTTGATGTTGTTCCAGTGGGTAGAATGAATTAGAATTCTGGTGTTTATGCTCTCTGAAATTATGGCCTGTGAATCCATGAATGGCCTTACCAGTCCAAGCAAAGGTCTAGTAAAATTAGAATTCTTTTCCAGTAATGACCTAGGGCTGATGCCTGGAGGACATGAAGAAACAAGTAAGCAGGTAGTGATCTTTCCACAAAAGATAATCTTATGCCCTAAAAGTTCATGGATCAGAAAACCCAGCTCTTGAAAGTGTCCATATTACTTGTCAGAACAATATATGTTAACTAGTTTGGACACACTTCAGAATTTTGGGGTTCTTCTCTGCAATTTTAGAGGCTTATTCATGAAGAGTTTGTAATTCATCCTTCAAAGATTTTCCCTCTGAAAAGTATCTGCCTACAGAATTATTAAAGCTTGTTCACATGATATAGTTTTTTAACAGTTAAGGAATTAGAAAGAAATATAAATACTAAATTATACGCTTATATCAAGACTTTTATAACAATTTATCAGACCTTCTGTTACTTATGCAGCTCACTTCCTGACCAAGCATTGTTTTCAGTAAAAGTCTAACCAGAAAAAGATTATTCAGAAAATGAAAAATTCTTATTTACTTAAAGTTTCTGCTAGAAGTCTCTTGCATATGTGACCTAGGCAGGATCTAATCAGGTGATCTAGGTAGGTGGTCTAAGCAGGATTACATCTGAAATAAAATGCATGAATTATTTAGATTCAAAATTATCCTGGACAATGCCAATATTTAAACACTTAAAGCAGACTACATTAAAGAAACAGAGGCTGCATTACTTATGAATTTATTGGAAATTAGGCAATACAAATAAAATTTTCAACAAACCAAATTTCTAATTTCTGTCAAAAAAATTTTGCAGAGAAGAAAAGACCTGAAGAAATGTTTGGTTCACATTTCCTTCCTTAATTAGACTGTTTCTATGGCTGCATTAGTATTTGCTTAGCTTAAATCTGTATGATATGTATTAAGGATAAAAATACTATTTTTGTTGGTATATTTTTGTTGACAAGAAAGATGGACAAGAGTTGAAAGTAGATTTTCAACTATTTTCTTAGCATATTATGACAAAAATCTGCTGCATTTCAAATTGAAATTTTAAGTGGAAAAATTTTTCCTATATTTTCATATTTTTTAATTTCATATTTTTTAATTATTCTGACAATATAATGAAAACACTTAAGAAAGTACATCATGAAAAGACCACCAAAAAACAAAAAAAACCACAGACATCTATAAATGGCATTCTGTGATAAGTGCATCTGCACTAGATTTAAGGGAAGGGAGAATTTTAAGGGAAGGGACAGTATAACTGGAAGGAAAACCAAAAGAAATGGTCACTTAATCTGAAGTTTATAGTTTAGTATAAATCAAATATAGAAACACCCCTTTGAAATGAAGTTGTCCACTCAAGAATCAAGTGAGGATTTTTGGACTTTCTTTGTCTTTACATTAAACAGCTCAAATGATCAGCTATTTGTTAAAAAGGGTCATCTTAAGACCATAAATTAAGGAATAGAAACTTAGTCATCAAAGTCTACCATAAAAGCGGGTATTAAAAAAAATATTAAAAATATCTAAAGATGAAAAAGCACTAGAAAAGTACAGGGACATGACAGGTTTCTACAGAGGGACTCAAAAAATCCTGATGCAGCCCAGAGGGCCAACCATGTCCTGGGCTGCATCAGGAGAAGCGTGGCCAGCAGGTTGAGAGGTGATTCTGCCCCTCTACTCTGCTCTGGTGAGACCCCGCCTCGAGTACTGCGTTCAGCTCTGGAGCCCTCAGCACAAGAAGGACATGAAACTGTTGGAGCGGGTCCAAAGGTGTGCTACAAAAATGATCCGAGGGCTGGAGCACCTCTCCTATGAGGACAGGCTGAGAGAGTTGGGCTTGTTCAGCCTGGAGAAGAGAAGGCTGCAGGGAGACCTGATTGCAGCATTTCAGTACTTAAGAGGAGCCTATAGGAAAGATGGGGACAATCTTTTTAGTAGAGACAACAGTGACAGGACGAGGGGTAATGGTTTTAAACTAAAACAGGGTAGGTTTAGGCTAGATATAAGGAAGAAATTCTTTACAATGAGGG
>Ga0065711_1037404_pt1 | contig 19872 bp, 13 predicted proteins | sample Hoacrofraction12_FD_59098 | JGI IMG/M metagenome (GOLD analysis project Ga0065711, IMG submission 59098) | Hoatzin crop microbial communities from Cojedes, Venezuela - Epithelial fraction 12 v2 (version 2) | ecosystem: Host-associated > Birds > Digestive system > Esophagus > Crop | place... | reverse complement strand
ACATTCAAGACCAGGTTGGACAGGGCTCTGAGCAACCTGATCTAGTTAGCGGTGTCCCTGCTCGCTGCGGGGGGGTTGGACTAGATGACCTCTAGGGGTCCCTTCTGACCCAAAACTTTCTATGATTTCTATGAAATAATGTTGCGGTATTTCAGGGGCAGGGCAATGTCAGAGTCCTCTGCTTCTCTTAACCAGACTCTCAGGTAGGCTTCCATCTGCTGGTATCAGTGCTAGGATCCACCACTTCCACTGGCTGGTAGGAGACCATGGTGGAGCAGGGGAGAGATGCAGCTGCATGGAAAAGCCTAGTATACTGAAACAGTCAGGAATGCAGGGAGTATGAACTACGACTCTGGAGGAATACCTTGGTAGTATTCCCAGGGCGGTGATCCTCGGTCCTTCCCTGCTCTGTAACAGAGAAGAGGGTGTGCCATGCTGTCCAGACTTCCTCCAGGTCAAAGAAGCAGCAGCTGGGCGTAGCTGGAACTGCCAAGTCTTTTGCCTGCATGTCAGGCAAGGGAGAAAGTTAAGAGCCAAACAGTTCCTCATCAGAAAGAAATGCAGAGTCTTCCATCACTGCCAACAAAGCACATGTTTGACTTGCTATAAAATGTAAAATATTGCCCCTCCCTAAAAAGCATGAGGCTTGCTTTCGCAAGATTTCTTCATTTAACTGGAGAAATCACTTGTGTAGTCGTTAAAGTAGGTTCAGTTCTGATTTTGAATCATTTTCTTGTTTGTTTTTATTTTAAAAAATGCTCTTGCAAGAGAGGAGTAAATGTCATCGTGCCTGGCACAAGATGCTTTGTGTGTATGTAGAGTTTTGTCTAGTCTTAATAATTTGTTACAGGTCTGATTATAGGACAAATCTAAGCATATCAAATACACTGTCAGACTTTAGGGTAGGTCCAAATTTACACACTTCAGCACTCAAGCTGTTAATTAATGTAAAAGGAAATTGCAATATCCTAGCAAGTACAAAAGCTTTTCCAGTCAGGAAAGTCAAGCTCGTGTTGTTTTTCCGTTTTCTTCCAGCAAAGAAAAGCAGTTTGCTGATCTGGGTTTTAAGATACGTGGAAACATTTCGTTCGAGAGATGATTCCCGGGCCTTTGAACAAGTAATAGGGAAGCTTACTCATGGAGCTGCCTGTTTGTAGGATTGAGCACATCTCTGCTTATTAGCTTTTTATCCAGGAGCTTTTATGGGAAGGTGACTTTAAAGGGGACAGTCTCTTTAGGAGTTTAGTACCAAATCTTCCACCATAAAGACTCTCTCAAAGGAAGTATTCCTCAGGGAAATAAAGAACAAGAGTGTTAGAACCCTTCTTCCAGGTACAGTTTCGTTGCACTTTGGATGCTTGGTTACAGGGTATTTTCATCTGCTAATTTGGAAGATTTGCTAAAATATTAACTCTAAAATATACATGTGTTTTTTTCCAAAGGAAAATTCTGAATCATCCAGACGAGAATTGGTTTTCTACTAACACTGATGTGAACAGCTACACAGGGAAATTCATCTGCAAGAAAATGTTTTAAAATATTTCTGGGAAATATCTTCATGGTTTTTGAGCTAAAAATATAATGCTTATAATGACCAAACCGTGCATACCCACAGCAGCTTCCTTTTTCCTAGGAAGTGTCACTGATTCTCTAGCAATTAGTTTGCATTGTATGTGGAAGGTAGAAACAAGAAATGTTAGTTATCATAGAATTGTAAAGAGTAATGTGACTCATTCATCTTGTGCTAAGATAGCGAGAGAGATATAACAGGTTATAAATACATACGCAGACTCTTTTTGTGGTTGAGGTAGTCAGTTTCAAAAAAAACATGGACATGAGAACGAAGCGCTTTGGGGTCTTTAATCCATACAGGGTAAAGGACTCCTGGTATCCAAAACCCATGCCTTTTCTTTGTTCAAAAAATCTAGGTCTTTACATGCTATAATGGGCCTGCATTTCACAGTCATCAAAGTATCTTTCAAATTGTGTCCTTTCTAGTAGTGCTATGGAAAATATGTCCTGTGGAGTCTTGCTTCTGGGAAAAACCACTTGGGTATACCCCCTGCATTTTTATACAAACAATATGCAAGTACAGTATTTGCAGGCGGGGGGGGCAGTTTTGAAAAATTACCATCTGATTAATTATTCAGCTGTTTCCCAGTAATGCAAACTCCCGCAATCAGTCATGAATCTCCATTTTGGCGATTGTGTGTAAAATGGGCAAAACTATTTTACTGTCTAAACAACAGATGTGTAGATGCTTTGGAGCAAAGATCTGGGGCATAGTGTCTGACTGTTGTGCTCTATATAATATCTAAATATCCCAGCATTCATTCACACTCTTCAGATTAATTCTTTAGAGGTTAGCCATCTGTTTACCTATTGTGGGAAATACTGTGGTATGTTTATGTGGGCTTAGGTCTATCTGCAAAAGCTATACTGCACAGATATATTGCTCAGCCCTTTGCTGGCCTTTGAGTGGAGTTGAATTAAGTGCAAGTCTTTTAAATATATCCAACAGCCTAGAAAGGGTGATGTGCAGAAATAGCTCTAGGTGATACAAAACCAGTTTGTAGTGAGCAATAGTTCAACCTAGAATTTGTGTAATGCAAAGAACTTGTTACAGTTCTGGCCTGTTCCTTCTGTAATAAATGTCATTGCTATGCCAGTTTCATTTTTATGCTATTTACTTTTTCTGTAGGGAGTTCATCTAGTGCCGTAACATGTCCTTTGTAAATGTTGCCTTTTTCCTGTATAGGACAAGAGGCTGTGTAATTTCTGTGTAATGCTCCGTTGTACTCTGCGGATAGATTAGCTCAAGTATATGAACCTAAATAGAAGGAACTAACTAGAAGACTACTAACAGACCATATGTTAGGTTTCCTTTTACTTCTTTCTAAGAAAAAGACTGCTGAAGTGTCTCTCCTCTGTTTCAGAGTTATTCTCTAGCATTGTGGCTTTGTGTGTCTCAAATACCTTGTTAAATAATTTTATTCTCAGACTAGGTTGTGAATAGTTAATTACTTGCAGCCTAAACTGAAGCCTTTTACTGAGGTCTCACAGTATACTTTTTTGTTCCATGAAGGACAGAGTTCAAACACAGGTTTGTTGTAGGAAAGTGCTTAGAACATAATACATCTGTAATAAATCCGTTATATCCAGAAATGAGTAAAACAGTGATGAGGTGTAAACCATAACAGGGCTTTTCTGTAAGATTGAATTCACTGTTTATACAGTATATCCAACATGCCCATACCTTTTAACAGAGTTTTTAATGTTATTGAGTAAAAGCTTAGAGGAAATCTGCTGGCATGCTCATGGGGGAGCAGAGTGCCTGAAACCCACCAAACTGCATCAGTCACATACTCAGAATATTAATAGCATAACTGAAGAGATCTCATTGCAACATGGTTTGGGGTTGGTGAAATCTTGCTAAGCAAAATAGCAGAGTTGACATTATGGTCTTATTTTATCTAAATATTTCCATTTCACTCCAATGGGATTGGGGTTTTATCCAAGGAAAATAAGACACTGCAGATCATGAGCTCTGTCAAATAGTCCTCGGACTGAGTTGGTGCCAGGTACACAACAGTGTTGAGGTCTCAGAAGGGCTAATCATGTACATCTCCCACTAATAATTTGAGGCCAGCTGCAATCCCGTTTTGTTCATTCATGTAGATTGATGATCTCTGTAGTACTTGGATGCTGTTTGGACAGAAATAGCTTCTGGTATTCTGTCCATGCTGTCTTTGAAAATTAAATGTAAGAGAACAGACTTCTAGTAAATGAGCTGAATGAATGTATGCCAGCTCTTGCAAATAAGAGCATGCTCGCTCTGTTCTCACCTCATCCTAGAAAGTTAAGTGATTGTCCATATCATCCATTTTATTCAGAACCATGTTGGTGCAGTTGTTTTTGCCCATGGAACTTCAAGTAGAGTGTCTTTTAAAACAAAAAATTAAAAACTCTTGCCTGATCATTTTGGTTATGTTAATTTCTGTGCTTTTCTGCCAGTTGAGCTGTAGCCATGTGATCTTACCAATGCAACAGATTGCCTCTTTTAGAAGAAAAGTTATTATTACTTTTTTAAGATTACATTCTCCCCACAGTACATTTCCATCTGCAAGGAATTTTCTTGTTTTAAAAAAAAATTGTGAGCCACAACGTCTAATTTTCAGTTGCCCATTGATAGAAATGCATTAATAAAATCTGCCCAGCCAGAATAAATTTGGACATAGACTTTTGTTTTATTACACTGAAACTTCTAGAGATTTTAGTGAACAGCAAAGAAAAATGTTTGAGCTGCTCTCCTGCTCCACCCCGCCTCAGCAGATATGAGTCAGTATCCTGTCCATGCAGCACGATTCCCTAGTGTGAAGTGCAAGCACTTATTTTCCATTAAATGCCAGAGCAATGAGTTAACTTCATATTTCCATCCACAAAGCACACAGCTAAGAAACTTGAATGCAGTCATTTGTGAGCTTCTAATCTATCACAATCGTGATAAAGCTTGAAAATGTCATTTGCCATTTTCGAATGCCAGGAATGGTTTAAACTTGGAAGTTATTAAAAAGCTTAAGACGTTGGCTTATGCTGTGGCCCTGCAACAGCTGAAAGGCCGATGTCTGTGTGTCTTGTCTGTGTGGCCGTTTCTGGACTGGGAGAATTTGTTTTCTTTTATAAAGTGGGAGCACTTTAAAATGTGCAGGAGTAGATTATGGCTGAAATGTGCAGTTGGCATGTTTTCAAACCAAAGTTTGTAACGAAGATGATGCTTTCCAGGGCCTTCTGACTTTTGCAGGGCAAGCTTGTGTGAATAAGAGCACTGATGTAGGTCTTCCTCAGAAGGAGCTAAGGGCGAGAGGCTATCAAGTACAGTATTTCATCATGAAAAATGTGGTGAAGAGGGAGAAAGGACTCTTGGATTTGACTCATCACTTTAGGTTCTGTAGCTAGGGGCTAAAGGGTCTCTTGCAACATTAACACTTTATATGATTAATTTTATAATATCTGTTGCAGTCCTTTGTTTCAAGCTGCTGTGAGGCTGCTTTGGGTAATAAGGAAAATAAATGTAGATGGATTCTGGCAGGGACCTGAGTCCTGCTGGTAGCTGCTGATCCAGTCTTTACTTTCTGTTTTTAATCAAAAAATCGTTTACAGCGATGTGAGTGGAAATGTAAAAGAAGCTATTCATTATACTTGTAAATGGGGAGACCTGAGTTGAAAGTCTGGGCTTGTTCTGACCTCTAGATTAGAGCCACCTGTTTGCTCCAAAACCTGGCGAGCAACTCACCAGGAAAATTAACTAGTTATATGTTATCTTTCTGTTGCAGAAGAATATGCACTGTATTAGATGTGCAATATCTAGAAATAGTTTTGCCTTTTCTGCGCTTCGTCCAGTCAGTGTGGAAATAGCCCGAAACAAATGGTTACACAGCATGGCTATAGGTTAGCCTGATATTTGAGCATAACAATGAGTGCTGTTCTAGCTGTGTCTCCTCTGTCCATCCGTTTAGAAGCTATGCTGATTCTTCTGTTTGGAAGACTTTGTTATGTAGACATTACTTGCAGCTGTGCTGTTACTCTCCACCTGTGTTTGAATGGCATGTCCAGGCAGCCTTGGTTAACCAATAACATACATGGAATACAATCAGACAGTTTTCCTCTAGGGGCTGAGTTCAGCAATGTAGACACAAATGTGCGTTGGAGGATTGGGAAAGGGGGCTCAAATTCTTTCATTGTATCTTTTCACAAAGCATTCTAAGAAGATGTCCTACAGTTGTCCTAAAAAACATAGCTGTGTTTGTGATTTGAAACAGAGCAAGAAAATTAAATTTAAAATGGGATTTTACTTGAGCAAGCTAATGTGTCCTCACCCAGGCCTTTGGAAATTTCAGCCACCTGCTATTTGATTGAGTACACATGGGCTGACCTTTTCAGTTCTGTTCAGATACATTCAGTGTCGCAGTGTGCCACACAGTTTTTTGTATTTGTTACTCCAGCTCATTTTTTTCCCCTGGCTGCTCTGTATCCGTTACTAACAATATTTTTGTTTTACCTTGTGGGAAGGGGGCTTGCACTTCTAAACATTTTCCTTTGAGTAATGGAGACTGGCTTCTTGCAAGGGCAGTTTCTAAACACTCTCACAGTAAGAGAAAGTATTTAATATAACTTTAATGCTTATTTGTGGGAATACACATACAGCTTGCTTGGCTTTTTTTTGTTGACGTGAATAAACAAAGGGTAGCTGTCCTTGCAGAGAGCACTTTGAGAGGCATGGACGTTTGCAGGGCCTGGTAATTGTATGACCGTTGGGTTAGAGCCCTATCACAGGATGCAGAGAAAAGTCAGATGCTCCAGGTTCGTCTCAAGAAGCTCCAGAGCCTCCAGTCCATCCAGGTTCTGGGATGTCTTTTGAATTGCCGAGACCAAGCAGCAGATTAGAATTGTGATGAGAGGAAGAGCTGTGCCAGTCTGAAGAAAATAAGTTCAGGAGAATCCAGTTTGAAAGCAAGAAGTGAAGTGGGGAAAATGAGAGGGAATCTGAAGTGCAAGTTAGCAGTGGTAGACAGGAGCAAGTGGAAAAGGCACAAGAAGCTGCCTGCATTGGAAATAACATAGAGTAGCAAGCAGCTGTATCTAGGAAATAACATCTGGAAATCCTGCTTCCTGTACAACCTAAAAGCTTTTTCTCTGTATGCGTTGACCCGCATTGATGACCCCTACAGGCTCTAAAGCTGTGGTGTGCATTAGGTTCTGTTGGCAACCTGTATATCTAACCCTAGATGCATGATTTGGCTTTTAACTTGCAATAAAATCTCAGTGATCTCCTTGCATTCAGCCTGCAGTTGCATTTAAGTCTGTGGATTTGAATAACTTCAATTAAAACTGTACTGGTACGTGGTTCACTTACTTAAAGGATAGGTTGGGAGTTTGAGCATTCAGGTCCTCTAGGCATGCTAGTTCAAACTCGGCATGGATCTTCAAGTGATTTCAAGAAAAGTAGCACATATGTAGATCTTCTAGTGTCAGAAAACCCTTATGTCCTCTGAGCCTCTGAGCTGCTGACAGGATGAAATATGTTAGTTTATTTTCCCATTTTTATGTTTGAAGTGATAGTTAAGTGACTGTGGGTTAAACAGAAAATATAACTGCTTTATTAAGAAGCCTTAATTGAAAATATTCAACCAAAATGACAGGGCAGGCTTTAGTAAGTACGAGTTGATATCAGTTTTAAAGCCTGTGTTGTTGAGCAACTTTTTGCAGAATACTAAGTAGCTGAACGCAAGTACACAGACAGGCAAGAAAAGCAGAAAACACAAGTAGCAAAGCTTGTCACAAACTAGACTTTGTTGAGGTTTATGCATGCCTGTGTACATGAAGATCTGCCTCGCATCAAAAATTTGGACTGTAACTGCTTGCCTTTTCTCCAAGGCCAGGACGTGACATACGCTAATGAATGAGAGCTGTTGAGCTCTGCTCCAAACGCACAGCACACAGGCTGCGCTTTGAGTGTCGGAGAACATACACAGAGAGAACAGTAACAGGAAAGCTGCTTTAACTCTTTGCCTTATGTCTTTCTAGGTGTGGATGAAGTCACCATCATCAACATCCTGACAAACCGCAGCAATGAACAGAGGCAGGATATTGCTTTTGCCTATCAGAGGAGAACCAAAAAGGTAGCAAAATATGAAGACGTACCAAGTATTGAATATTTTTCTTGTCGACAGTTAGATTTTTTAGGGCTTGCGTGTTTTACAGCTACCTGGATGTAGACTGGAGATAAGGATTATTTGGCTTCTCTTTTCACTGGGATTAAAGATGCATCTACTTTGTCTATGCTGTCACAGCGTAGGACTGGTGGGACTTCCAAATTTGTTGAGTATGCACAACTGGGACTGAATTATCTTGGAGACGGTGGTTTTCTAGCACCTCCAGAAATCACGATGGGTGGCATACCAGCCAGCCACAGCACTGCCTGGTGAAATAGTGAAAAGCCATTGATGTGAAATGCCTCAGTTTGAAGGAAAAGATGAAAGAGAGATGCTGTAAGGGTTTGATTATTTTTTTAAAACTATTTTTTGTTGTTGTTAAGACAACTCGACACAAGGAAAGTATTCTGTTTCTGTTCACAGAGCTAGCTAAAATGAGAAAAGACTGCAGTCAGCTGTGCTACAAATGCTGCAGATGTGGAACAAAGTGATATAATGAGTTGAATTATCACTAGATATTATCCTGTCAGAAATACCTTAGGTACTGATCTGTTGATGGAGAAGAATCTGTGAAATGTGTGCGGAACTCTGCATATTAAGTCCCACTCTCTGGAAGGCAAGAGCAGTTCTCTTGACTTTTGAAGTTTTGAGAATTGTACCATAATTGAAGTTTTGTGCCCATGAAAAAGAGGAAACTTGTATAGAGTTAGGATTATGATGAATGTATCTCTTTCAGGTTTGCCAGGCCCCAAATGGTAGTCCTCCAGTACCAACCCAGAATGCTCATCTGAAACCAAATGTAAATCCAGACTTAAATTTTGGAAATTCACCACCTTTTGTGCATGGCTGATACAGGCACGTGCAGAAGCACGCAACAGTTGGACGCATGCATGTGTGCATGTGTCTGCACCCTGGCGGTCACGGCCTGGGGGCACTGGGAATCATGCATAGAAGTGGACCCTAGTAGTGAAATGTGTCACTTAAAGCTTTGTTAAATGTTTTGCATGACCACAAAAATGTGCAGTCACGAAAATCTGCAACTTTTGTCATCTGTTTCTCTCTCACCTTTTTTCCTTGCTGCAATCCAAGAGCAAACTGAATTCATCAAGTTTAACAACTGCCAAAGAATAAAACAGTCTGTAGAAACAATGGAAATTTGCAGTAGAAACCACTCAGTGAAATAAACAAGTGAATAGCAAGAGAGGAGGAAATGGGATATGAAAAGACACATAGGTGTATCTTCTAGGGACAGTATCTCATGGTTTTCCTTGGCAACGGGTTGTGCAGATGGCTTTGGCAATGTGTTGCGTTGTACTAGGCTGCTCATTTTGTGTGTTGCAGGATTTCTCAGTAGATCATTATAATTTTAAAAAGTCGCAGGTCTGCCTCTGTTTTCATTCCTTTGAGTTGAGCTGTGTCTAATGGAAACTACTGGTAATCTTGAGGAGCAGTGTTTGATCTGTGCAATCTTTCCCCATCACCAGTGTTAATGGAGCTACCAGTGAACACTGGAGGTTCTGCGTGTGTGTCTTCGTATGTATCAGGTCATCCTAACTGCCGCCAAGAATTTCTTAACTTTGAAATGACCTGCTAATATCCAGATGTTCATTTGGAACACTTAGTAAAACCTTTTGTCTTTGCTGTTTGTAAATTAATGATATGTCAGTTATCAGCTTCCCACTTCCCTCTTAGAGTGCTGCTAGCCATGGCAAAGAATGGCGGAGCAGAGACCATGCTTTCCTGGAAGGGGGAGAAGGCCTTATTTCTCCAGAAGCCTGCTAATATGAGGGCAGGTACTTGGTTCAGTTTGAGGTGTTTTGTTGCAGTTGTTTTGTTAAATCTTGCTGTAATGATGTTTCCTTCAGCTTTCACACCAAAGTGAAAGATTGCAAAAACTTTGCTTAGCTAATTGGAATTCAAGGCATTGTCACAAAGATACGCAGTATCTTTGGTGTTTCAGCTGATGTCCGAATAACCTGTTTTCACACAAATAAATGATGGAATATTGTATCCAAATGTGAATTATTGTGCTAGAATGTTCTTAGACTACAGCAGCTAGATGTCCAAAACCTCCATTCCCTGTCTTGGTCAATCCATGCAGTATTAGCATATATTAGTGCCCTGGAGTTAGTGGGTGACTCTGGAAATGAGCTAAGTGCCTTGGCTCTTTATCTCCCTGATACAAACTGCCCTGCAATTCTGCTGAGGTCACTTTGTCTACCCCCTTTCCCCTGCCCCTCAAGCTCACAAATTGTTAGTGTAGAAACCAGCAACTGAAATGCAGCAATTCTCTTCCGAATGCTACAAACTTGACTTCAGCTTGGGGAACAGATCGAGCTGTGTGAACCCTAGACTTGGTCGCAGGGATTTGAACTTTGTACCTGCAGTACAATGATGCTCATAATGAGCATTATTCAAGTTGCATCTGAAAGCCATGAAAGAGGACATGCCTCTGTCTATTTGCCACAGGTCTGCATGCATCCTGTGAGGTGAACATACCTAACTGTTTCAGTCTCAAGGATTGACCGACAATTAACAATAGAGACTTTGCCTACACTCTTCTGATACTTTCCTTGAAGCCAGGGAGAATTCTTCTGTGCTTGGGGATGATTTTTTCTCTTCATCTAGCTGTTTGGGAACTGGGCCTGTACAGTGGAATAACTGTGCTGTCAATTTTCCGATGTCTCAGCTAGTAAAGGGCTGGGATAATAGGAAAACCACAAATAATACAGTGCTGTTGGGAAAACTATGGGAGTGTGGCAGAGAAGCACTGACCGCAGGCAGTCAAACGTGGATCCGTCCGCGCTTGTTAGCTCCAGGAAAGTATCAGTGCCTCAGGGCTGGAGCAGAGCTGTTCAAATGTGTCTGCACCCTGTTTTCCCAGCACTTTGTCAGCCACCAGTGGATTTCTTCTTACTTTCAAAGGATGAGAAAAAATTCCTTTGCCCTAATTTCTTTCTTAGGCTTTCACAAAAGAAAAGCTCTTTATGTTCTGTTTCCTTGTCAGTTGTGTAAGAAACACTGTTGCAGGCTTGGAGACTTGAGGCACTACAGGCTAAATTCTCTGGAGATCAGAAGTGAGCTTTAATTTTTTTCTTCCATCATCCCTCCTTTTTTACAGGAACTTTCTGCAGCACTCAAGTCTGCTCTGTCGGGTCATTTGGAGGCAGTGATCTTGGGCTTGCTGAAGACACCAGCACAGTATGATGCCTCTGAATTAAAAGCTGCCATGAAGGTAAATGAGCTTTGAAATTTAAGCACGTTAGTCTGATGTCACACATGTTAGTCTGATGTCACGGTCTCAAGAATGAGTATGGACTTCATATCCAAGGCCACAGTTTTCAAACATGTCCACTGATTCAATTTTTTTTTTTAAGTACTACAGTTTCAGTATCCAGCTGCAAGGCATCCAAAATGAGAGATTCTGGAACTACATGATATGTAAACTGCTAATTAAATCCTTCCTTTAAGGAAAAAAATAATTTTCATCAGGTCAGGAATTGCTTCTTTGCTGACTGCTCTTAAAAACAATATACAGGTACATAGTACAAAAAAAACATTAAGAGCAGCTGCTAGCTGGAGCCATTGAAGCCTCTGCTAGCACTTATATGCTTAAACAGTAGTTTCCAGTTACTGGATCATATCACTGATCTTGAAAGAACCAAGTACCAAGACCTGTCTCTGTGCAGAGCACAAGGAGGAGGAGGATGGGGCATCAAAAGCAGTCTTAGGAGAAGCAGCGCAGCAGTTAGTCACTGTGTTCATTCTCCTACAATCACAGGCAAACATGGCATAGATTGCTAGTTTAGAAATATCTGCTCTGCAGGCCACTGAAACGAGCCTTTGAGAGCAGCTCATGCCAGTGCATCCATCTTTCTAAGCAAGCTAAGGCTTGGGAATTTGTATTTATAATCATCGCTTAAATTCTGAGTGTTCTTGATCAGGTTAATTTAAAAGAAAAATAATTAAAAAGCAAGTATTAAAGTATGTCTGTTGAAATTCAGAAGAAGACAAAAAAAACAATTAACTGATTTCTCCAGACATGAAAAAGGAGTTAAAAAAACAATTAAAAAACCCACCCTTTCCACCCCAACCCTACCCCCCAAAAAAAGCCCCTCAAACCCACAAACCCCCCCAAAAAAACAGTATGGAGATTGTAATTCTTTAATTATGGGCCAAATCCCTTATTTGAATAATCAGATGCTGCCCTCTCCTGGTTTAAGTAGAGGTTAGCCATAACTTACTGTGAATCAGATTAGTTTGGGTTTGCCTTCTTTGTTGGGGTTTGGGGGTTTGTTTTGGTGTTTTGGTTGGGTGTTGGTTTTTTTTTTTATAAGGTCTTATATCTGATATGTTCTATTTAGGATAATCATATGCTTATATAGCATTTATGCTGTTTTTACAGCCTGAAGACCAAGCTATTATCAGAGAGTAGCCACAAATGCAGAATATTCTGTTTGTAGGTCAGCTATTCCCAACTCCCAAGGTGTCATCCTTGGCTTTGCATTTATAGTGGAGGAGTTGTATAGAGGGAGGTTGGGAAGAAAATCGGGGAAGAACAAGTTAATTGTTGTCCATTTGTATGCTAAGAATCAGATTTTCTTCCTGTGCTCCCAGTGGACAGAAGACAATCACACAAGGGCTGTGATGAGTTGATCTCATCCAGTTATGCTGGTGGGGAGGCCACTGCGTGTTAGACGCTCACAGCAAATGCACGTTGCCCAGAGAGAATATCTACAGGATCTTAAAGCTATCGGAGTAGTATTTGGCAACGAAAAATGTTCCATCTGGTTTCTCAGGCGTAGCTAGCAAAAAATATCCCTGAATGGTTGTGAAACTGTTAGAGTGGGAGAAAGGAGATGTCTGTAAAATATTTTTAAACCATTCAAGCATGCCTGTTCATTTCTGGCACCTAACTGAATCATGTACGTGTTGCAGGGCCTGGGAACTGATGAAGACACGCTCATTGAAATCATCTGCTCACGAACAAATCAGGAGCTTAGTGAAATTAACAGAGTCTACAGGGAAAGTAAGTTTACTTTGAAAGTTTCAGTGTGCTGTGTTCTTACACTAAGTCAAATGGGTAAGTTCCTCTGAGTGTGAGTTTGATTGTCAGAGTCGCTTACACAACGTCTGCTTTGATTCTCTGGCAGTTGGACATAAGATTCTATTTTGTACTGGTGTCCTGGATATTTGTGTGTGTTTTTATAGTTTCATCTTGTCGCTTGGTAGCAAACAAATTGGAGAACATTTACTACTTGTATAACTTGTGTCTAAATGAGGTTGTTTGTAAGCTACATGCATTCTGTGCATAGTGACAGAATTAATGATGTTAGATTTATGGATTCTAGGATTAATTATGTAATAAGTAGATGAATCTGAAGTCTACTATAGCATGCTTGTAAGTTTATTTGGTAGACCTGCCAGAAAAGACATGAAATAAAACTTCATAAAAGCATATATTCTGTTTTTCAGCTTTTCTAAAGCATGTTATCTGATTGAAGCTAGAAGTCTTTGTTGATTATAAGTAGATATAAGGAGTGATCTCGGGTCCATCCTCAAAAAATACTACTTTTCCTTTAATATTCCTTATATTTTTATATTGGCCATTCTGGTTGGGTTTATATCAATTTAGTGCAGCTGTCCAGTGCCTGTTTGGTTCCCTGAACTTCAGATTTGAGCTTCACCACAAACAGGCTGAAATGTAGAAAACTGCTGTGTGCTAATGCTTAATAGTTGTCAGGCAATTCTGGTAAGGTGCTGGCTACGTCAAAAAGAATGAGCAAAACCAATGTAGTCTTAATGGCCGGTATTGAAAAAAACAATATGTATCAGCAAAGAGAATGTTGCTGCTGTAGATTAGGTTCCTGTTGAAAAGAAGAGAATGTGATTTTGTAGCCATATAGAGTATGAACTCTTGGAGAGCAATGAAAATGTTTAGATGCCAGACCAGGGTCACACACGGCATTCCTTTGATTTATCATAATAGCTTTTGTCTTTTGCATTGAACTTGTAATTGCAGTTGTCCAGTCATAAATCCACGAGTGGAGAAGGCTTGAATGCTATGTTTATCAACCAAGCAAATGTTCATTGGTAGCTAAGAGTGACCTAACAGGATATTGAGTTTAAAACAGTATTCCCTGCTTTTTAATAGTCTCAGGGTTTCCTGTCATCTTTCCGTGATGGGGTTTGATTGCATGGGCGCTCTCATGACTAGCTGGTAGCGATGTTGGTTTTGTTGTATGCAAGCACGCATTTGTTTTCATGGTCTGCCACATGTGACTTGAAGTGTAGCTGTTTATGTATATAAAACACAGTAATTGGCAGTAGTTGTTCTTCTAAAGGAGTACTTGTAGGACACCATTTACTTGAAAAGAATTTTTTGTTTTCTAGTGTACAAGACGGAACTGGAAAAGGACATTATATCAGACACATCTGGTGACTTCCGCAAGCTAATGGTTGCCCTGGCCAAGGTAGGTCTGTTCATCTTTTTCCACTTTTCCTAATGTGCCTGCCCTTTGGTAGCTGACTGATGGCTGCCAGTAAAACAACTGGATTTCTGATTCACTTTTAAATTTCTTTGTGTTTTCACTGACTTTTGGGGAAAAAAATATTCAAATGTTGAAGGAAATGTCTTGGCAGAAATGTGGCATTCATAGCAGCAGCTTCATAATGGGGATGGAGCATACTGTTACTTGGCAAATTCAGATTAAAAAAAAAAAAATCAGAGTAAAGAATGTGCATCTATAGCAAACTGCTTACTGTCTGTTAAACCTCTTCTAAATACTGCTGTACTTGTTTGAAGGGCAAAAGGTGTGAAGATACCTCTGTGATTGATTACGAGCTGATTGACCAGGATGCTAGGGTAAGTGCTGGTAATGACCATTAAATGCCTTAAGTTGATCAAACTTTTGGGGATATTGAAAGTAAAATTGCTATGGGAGTGAAAGCGTTTATGAAAGTAAATGTGTGTATTTCAGATTGTCTTGCACAGTGATGTTTGCATGCTATCAAGGTATCTACCACTTGCAGTCTTGATACCTTCAGTTACCAGTTTTCACGAGCTACTTATCCATGAGTACCTACACAGAAACTCTCTGGTATTTCCCTTAGACATACTGAGAAAGAGAGCCTTTAACAAAAGGAAACACATACATTGTGAAGACTGGTTGCAACCAAGTAGCTGTATAAAACTGAGAGAAGTATCACTGAACTTAGTGGCTGATAAAGTTTATTACATCTATATCTGTCTTACTACATGTGTGTTTCTTAAGAGCAGTTCTGCGCAAGTAAACAGAGCTAAATACACAGTAAAACCTGTAGACAGAAATAAATGCGAGGTCCATAGATCTTGTCCTTGCCTGCCCAGCCACGTGTCCTTTTGTGTTTCTCCCACTGACACAGTTCCAGTAGTATTTGCTTTCCAGTAAGGAAGTTGTATACATTTGCAATGGCTTCTTTTGTAACTCCTGATTTTCATGATTTTGCTTTTCGTTCTAACCCTAGGAGCTCTATGATGCTGGTGTGAAGAGAAAGGGAACTGATGTCCCCAAGTGGATCAACATTATGACTGAAAGAAGTGTCCCCCACCTGCAGAAAGGTACTATTCAACAGACAGATCTATTTTTTTTCTGTAAGAGAAAACCTTGCTGAAGTGGTAACTATTTTGTCCTAGATATGATTGAAATGCATGTGAAAAGCACTCATAAGGCATAGATCTCATAAATCTTAATTCATGTCCAAGCTGTTTAATTTTTTTTTTTAGAGTTATTTCTGTGGATGTGCTAATCTCACAGTCTGACTCTGTGTAGAGCTCTTTTTTTACACAGGTGTAATAACACTCAATTATATGTCACATACACTGTGAACAAAAATGTTACAAATCTAGAAAACATGGATGCAGGAGACCTTGAGAAGTCCTCTAGCTTTTCCCCCTGTCCTAGGGTAACGTAGCTATACCATGTGTTTAAGTATGACAGTAAAGACTCTCAAAAGCAGCTCTGGTACTGCTGCAAGAAGCACATGGGAAAGCCATTCGAAGGCTTTCCAGGGCCTAAATTGAAGTTGTTTCAAAAAATACTAGTAGAGGATTAAGATGGTATTTACCAGGTTATGGAGGCGTTCAGGGACAACGAAAAGGCCATAGCATGGGAACTTTACTGTCAGCTGACAAACTTGGGCTGTACTGGAGATAAAGTTCTCAGAAGGACTTGGACAGATATTTTTTAATCCTATGTCTCTACATTATGCTCTCTGTTTTTGATTTGGGTGGTTGCTTTTACCAGTTCTTGACCTGGTTTCGATTTCACCTGTTTTCTTTCTTGTGATAGTGTTTGACAGGTACAAGAGCTACAGCCCATATGATATGTTGGAGAGCATCAAGAAGGAGGTTAAGGGAGATTTGGAGAATGCCTTCCTTAATCTTGGTGAGTTACCCTAAAGTAAAGAGTGTCTTTAGATAGGACCTTTTCAGTGCTCTTGCAGTGTATCATGATAAGGATAGAGCCCAGCTTCTGCAGTGTTGCTGGATGAGAAAAAAACAAAAAGGTTGGAACTATAGCTGAACACATTAAGTATTCAATATACATATAGGCTGGAGAGAGAACAGTGCGTATGAGAGGAGAAGACGCGCAGTGGAGGATGCTAGAAGCTAATAAAAGAGCTGATTTGGCACTGCATTCTCTGAAATGGGGAGGCAGGGTGTAAGGCTGGAGCTGTGGCATGAGATGAAGATGACAAGGGTGCTGCCAAATTTAAGAGGAAAATCCATTCCAGAGTAAGGGTGAACTGAGAACTCTGTGATGCGGGTCCAGAGGAGGGCCACGAAGATGATCAGAGGGCTGGAGTACCTATGCTATGAGGACAGGCTGAGGGAGTTGGGGCTGTTCAGCCTGGAGAAGAGAAGGCTCCTGGGTGACCTTATAGCAGCCTTCCAGTACCTGAAGGGCCCACAGGAAGGATGGAGAGGGGCTTTTCACAAGGGTGTGTAGTGATAGGACAAGGGGGAATGGCTCTAAACTAAAAGAAGGCAGATTTAGATTAGATATTAGGAAGAAATTCTTCACTCTGAGGGTGGTGAAACACTGGCCCAGGTTGCCCAGAGAAGCTGTGGTTGCCCCCTGCCTGGCAGAGTTCAAAGCCAGGTTGGATGGGGCTTTGAGCACCCTGGGCTGGTGGAAGGTGTCCCTGCCCATGGCAGGGGGTTTGGAACCAGATGATCTTTAAGGTCCCTTCCAACCCAAACCATTCTGTGATTCTGTGCAAATGGAGAATAAAGAGCTCAGCCTTGAAAGGAAGGCTTCTCATGGATTAGCATACAATGAGTGTTTTCAGAAAAGAGGCTGCTTTATAGAAGTGGAAGAAGGAATTGTGGGGTGTGTGTGGAGGAGAGCTAGTATTCTGAAATGATACTAGCAATGGAGGGAAATACTTTCTCAGATTGTAAGCATTTGTGGTTTAATCACAAGCTTAACCAAACAACTTCTAAGTAACAACTCAGGTAAAAATAATTTCTGTGTCCCCTTTTGGAGAAGCTTTTGCTGAAAACCTTATTTTGACTACTTAACCTGTCTTTAAAAATGGCTCCAAGATTCTGTGTTCTGCTATTCCATATATGGGCAGGATGTTTAACTATTCTTACCTCTCTCTTCAGTCCAGTGCATTCAGAACAAGCAGCTGTATTTTGCGGACAGACTGTATGATTCCATGAAGGTGGGGAAGACTGTACTTCTCATATTTTTTGTTGCCACTGTTTCATCAAATTTTGATTCATTAGGTGCTTTTATTCATATGGTGTGTGACTGGCATGTGAATAAAGTAACAATGACTTAGTATTGTTCAGAGCATCCCTCAACAGTTACGAGCCTAGACCATCTATTCAGATGCATCTGGCATAGGAAAATATGGGCAAGGGTCTCAATGATCTGTATTAGATCAGTTGATTATGATTAGCAAAGTTAGACCCATCTTTTGCAGGTAACCAAGAGCTGATAGCAGAAAAAGCTGTTTACTGAAGTGCCAAAATAAGACACTATATTTGCCTCAAAACGTTTTCTCAAGAAAAGGGACGGAAGAGAAATGCCTGGTAACAGGCATTAGGCCGTACCAGGAAGACATTCTGGTGAGCCAGAACTGCTGCTTACAGGCTAAGTAGCTAGAGTTGTGGCTGGAAGTTGGTTAGACACTGCTGATGGGAAATGTATGTTCAAATTCCTGGATCATAACAATGGCCTTAGTTAGAAGACTTATTGTATCTTTTATTGCTTCATCTCAGTTGCCTGTAGTTTGCTGTCTTACCGTTAGCTATGGTGGCCTTTTATGCATTTCATTTACTACAGTTTGAAATGTGTATCTGACTGTAGGGCAAGGGAACTCGTGACAAGGTTCTGATCAGGATTATGGTCTCCCGCTGCGAGGCTGACATGCTGAAAATTAAGAGTGAATTCAAGAGGAAATACGGAAAGTCTCTGTATTATTTCATCCAGGTAAGTTTTTCAGCTTTCTTTTTATATCTCTTGTACAGACCTTTGCAGCAGTCTTCATGGGATTAATTGTACCATTAGAATGCATGGGAGGTGTTTTGGAGGCTGCAGTGAGAATAATATGTGATTATCCATGCACTATTGAAACGCCCTCCTCCCCCCTTAACTTTACAGTCCACAGCTGGTACAACTCCTGGCAGCAGCCACTTGATGGTATACGTAGGCTTTGTGCAACCAGCTGATGTGTTATGAAGGAAAATTCTGTTTACCTGTCCCTATCTTCAGACGAAAAGAAAAAACAGAATTGCTGTCTGATTGCTGAATGAAAATAGAGCATCTAAATTGCTGCTTGCTTTCATTATGGTGCCCAAGGAGTAGGTTTTTTAGCTAGAGTGATTTTTGTCCATTTCTGTGACTGGGCGGGAGCTATAGGTGCTAGGTTTTATTTAACTTGAGGGACAGGTAGGGAGCTTGCGCATCTGTTTAAAAACTAGTCTTCTGCCCACCCTCACAATAGCATATGATACATTCTTCCTTGTGTGGATGAAGTTGCGTCAAAAGCTTAAGCCAAAATCTTTTCCTGAAGATGTCAAGTTTAGATTGTAAGCAGATTTTCAAAATAGTGAACTTGACATATGATTTTTGCAGTGATCAGTGAAAAGGAGCAGAATCAAGTTCTTCAGCTTTCCTTTGTTGCGTTACTCTCTTTCGTACCAAAATTTCTCTCCCGTCTTGGCCTTGCATTTTTATTGCAAGAGTGATAAATAATTTCAATTCACACACAAGTAAAACTGGGGCTAGATAGTCTCCTCCTGGCTGACAAGGCTTCAACTGCAAAACATAGTGTGTCCCACGGGTTTAGAATATAATGCATACAGTTCCGTGTTTTGTGACCTCGTATGTATTTTGAATTTTCCTTCCCTTGCTTTGCAGCAAGACACAAAAGGGGATTACCAGAGGGCACTGCTGAACCTGTGTGGTGGTGAAGACTGAGAACTGTGATGGAAGAAACCCAAGTCCAGAGACAAGCCTGTTTTGCTCTTCATTTTACTGTAATCCTAGAAAAGATTGACTCGCCTAGCTAACCTTGACTTGCCTTTGTATCTGCCAGGCCACTGATGGTAGCGTGCTTTCCGGTGCTGCCTGCGCTCCTCCCAGCAGCAGTGCTCTGCTTGGCTCTGCCGTGGGTCCCAGCGGCATGCAGCCAGAGAAACGGGCCCGCCAAAGACACACATGCTGTTACCAGTGCTTGTGGAAGACTCTGCTTCTCTGTGCGATGTTTCTAATAAAACACAAATAAAACTGGAGTTTTACTTTAAGAAGACTGATCTCTTTCAGACCTGTGATTTGAAAACTGTGTGAACAATTGATACGCGTTTAGCCTTCGCCGTCCATTCTCTGTGCTGTTTTTTCCTCCCAGGGTTTGCTGCTTGTGGCTGAAACCTTTCTCCCTCCCTCGAAGCCCTCCGCCTGTTCACTGATTCAGCTTCTCGACAGAAGCAAAACCATTCTCTTGATATTTGTTCTTTCTCCTTTTTTTTTCCCCAAGTAAGCGACACTAAAACCTGAGCCCCGCCTTTCTCTGCTGGGCGGCGGGGGGCAGACACTGCTGCACCCCTGGCACGCGTCCGAACATTCTCTGCGGGCGAGGGGCGAGCCGTTCCCAGCCTCGCTGCCCG
>Ga0065711_1005553_pt1 | contig 19872 bp, 10 predicted proteins | sample Hoacrofraction12_FD_59098 | JGI IMG/M metagenome (GOLD analysis project Ga0065711, IMG submission 59098) | Hoatzin crop microbial communities from Cojedes, Venezuela - Epithelial fraction 12 v2 (version 2) | ecosystem: Host-associated > Birds > Digestive system > Esophagus > Crop | place... | reverse complement strand
TTTTTTTTTTTTTTTTTTTTTTTTTTTTTTTTTTTTTTTTTTGTTTTGTTTGTTTTCTTGTTTTACTTCCCGGTGCAATTGCTTCATTTTGGAGCCAAGAAGATTTATTTCTCTTAAGGACATTCTCTTCTCTTCCAATTTAAATATATTTGTATCATGATATTTTTGAGAGAGAGCATGAAATGTAAATACTGAAGGAAAAAATATATCCTGTCATTATCTGTGGGATGAATTCACTTTCAGAAAGATTTGTTTGAGCAGAGGAAAAAAATGGCAATTTTTAATACAGTCGTTTGTGAGGCCCTCTGTATGCAACACAATGAAGGAGATTTATATTTTGAAAACGCTACAGTTTAAATAAAGAAGAACTCTAGAAGGTGAGAAAGGTTTAGATGGTGTGAATGAATACATACTCATTGAGTGGGGAAACCAGAATTGCATTTGTTAAGAGATTTTACAGTCATGGATAGCTGAAAAAAAAATGAGGGAAAAAGAGGGGAAAAAATAGATAAAATCAAGTAATTAATGGGAACCATTTATATTAGATTAAACATTTGCAGAATGTGACTGAATGCAATTCATACAATCAAACAGATATTTGTCATTTTATCTGAGGATCTGTGGATAAGTTCCTTCAATAATATGAATAGCCTCATAGATCTTACTAGGGTAACTTGTGCACATAAAGTGTTCATATTTGTTTGATACAATGTTCTCCAAAAGAGAATTCAAGCTGATTCTACAGACCACTGAAGTCAAGCCATTCAACACCAATTGTACAGAACAGTAAGTGAAAATTTGTGGTACACAGAAGTTATGACTCCGACAGGTTTTTTAGTGAAAGGTGTAGGTAACAATAACCTAATAGGAAAGAAATTTGAATAGCTAGTCATTATGGACTCACTATGACTTGGAAATCAAACACATGGAGAAATATTAGTTAGTTACAGTATATAGGCATTGGCAATCAACAGGGAAATGAGATTTTTCCTTTTTTACTATGAAATCATTGAAGTGAGAATTAGTTAAAACTTTTCAACCAAAATTGTAATAGTAATTCCCGTGAAGTACTTGCTGACTATTTTAATCAAGTGGTAGAAGAGGCTTGCACAGACAGAGTTCAATTTGTAAAGAGCTTAGTTTTGATCTAACTCATTTTCTCATTGTCAATGTAGGTTTTGTAATTCAGTTTCAAAAACAACAGATACAAGCCATAGGTCAAGGCTTTTTTTTTTTTTTTAAATCTACTTAGAAATTTTAATATGCTGACTAGGATTTTCAAAGCACTCTGCAAGCATGAGCTCCAGAAAGAAGTAGTGGGTGACAGAGGTCAGAGATTCCCTTCTGCAGGAGATGGAGTCACCCATCTGCCAGCCAGACATGCTTTCATGGAAGTTTTGTTGCTTTGAAACATCTGGGATGTTTTTACTCAGTGGTAATTGAAAGACTGTGAAGATTGGGGAAGGTGCCCGATGAATGGAAAAGGTAACTGTTGCACCCATCTTCTAAAAGACGAAAAAGAAGGATATCTGGTGAACTAGAGGGTAGGCCTTTGACAGAAGAACATTCCTTCCTTTGGTCTCTGGGAAAATCACGAGGTCTGGAAGGGATAGGTGTCTAAACAGATGTGAGCAGTGTGCCCTGGCAGCGGTGACAGATAGCAGCGTATTGGAGTGACTGCAGCCAGGAGACTAAATATTCCCCTTTGTCTTCCATTTTTCAGGCCTCATACAGACTCCTGCATAAAATTCCTCACCCAGAGCAAGAAAGGCGTCGTTAGACTGGGGCAACCAGATGGTGGTTGGGAGAGGATGGCCACCAGGATGGTTGGGAGTAGATTACTCTCAGAACATAACTGAAATACAAATGTCTGTAATGATTAACTACTATTTAAGTAGTATGCCAAAAGTTTCTTAACTAATCCAAAGTGATGAAACTTCTCTACCCATTAAAAACGGTTATAAAAAATATTTAGTCAATATTTAGCTCATGCCAAAATTTATCAAAGTGATTACAGTGTTGTTGGCCCCCTTGAGTCAAGCAGATTCAGAATATCCCTCACAGAGCAAAGGTAGTCTACCCAGACTGGATTACAATATGCATATGGGATCATATAGACCAAATGCTAAATAAACAGCACAAGGACATGTAGCTGGAAAGTCCTTTAATTCACGTGAAGAGTGGCTGCTTTGCACTGTGTGAAAGACAAAGATGAGCTGTTTAGAGTCTAGAAACCTGAGTGTTTGTTATTGCTCAAACAAAGCTTTATTTTACAGTAACATCACATCTTACAATTTCAGACCTAGGAATGCCTTTCCTGGTGTTAAAAGACGATTTTAATTCCAACAGAAATGAGATGGTATCTTTGAAAAAACTAATACACAAGATTTTTATATGAATTACTGGCAATTTGTTTATCAATTTGCATTTGGTTAGCTTTCATGCAGAAATTAAGAAATGGACTGTACATTTCACACATAGATCAAAAACTGATTTTAACAGTTAAAACAAGTTGCCTAAGTCAAGCATTTCAGCCTGAAAGGTTAAAACGGCAAAAAACAGAAAGGCTTTTCTTTTCTGTTCCTTCAGTAATTTCTAGTTAAAACTCAAACAGCTATAGATTATTGCACATGATTTTGTTGCTTTGCATGTAATTAAGAAGATATTTATGGATTGTGATATAAAAATTCCGTGTAGGGCTAACACACATCCTGGAAGTGTCATAGGTAGTTCCTCTTAATGATTTATTATGGCTACTAACAGTATACCACATTGACCTGTGGTTTGCATTGAACACCAACTGCCATCTGCTCTGATGTATTATCTGCTAACATCATTGCCTCCAGATACGATAACACATTTAGTTGAGAGTGGCAAGGCATTTCCTGTTTATGATATTCCAGGTTAAGGAAACTTGTGAAATGTTTAGAAGAAGTAACAGGCAGTTAGGTGGAACTGAATTCTTACTGGGCTGTGAATTTCAATGAGAATAAAGAAAGCAAAAATACCAAAGATCTGGAAAATATTTTAATTTCTGGTTCACAATTTGTAGTTTTCTTGGTTTTGGCTGGAAAACAAAATGTCACAATAAAATGAGAGTTTCACTGCTGTGGTACCTCTGATTCAAACGAACAGAGAAGCCTTTTCTTAGAAGTGTAAGAAGACTACAAGATTTGCATAAGACTCTCAGATTTGATTCTGTCATTTTTTTTAAGCACTCTGTAGTGGTGGTAGGTGTACTTGTTGTTCATTTTTTAATGATTAGTTAACATGAAAGAACAGAAACCTGTTCACTGTGAATCAAAAGATATCACTGACCAAGCCAGAGACACCAAAGCAAGCCTTGTCTATCCTCAGGCCAAAACCAAAAATACTGGGAACATGGATCAGAGATACATAATTTTTTTTTTCTTGTTTTGTTTTGGGCTCAAGCTGTCTATAAGTGGCAAGATACTATGCTTTTGTGAGTGGTGTGTTTAGGATTTACCATCTGAAGTTATGCTTGGATTTTAGTGGGCATTAGGGATGTGCCCTAACTAATGAGATAGGAAGCATGAAGATATTCTGGGGTATGTCCCCACAGTGGCATAATTTGATAGATTTTGGTTTGTGAGTGTGCAACAGAGTGATTGGCACAGGCTAAGGTTAGAATATTTCCTATGAGAATTCCCAGATGGAAATAGTGCTGAATGCTTTATAAAATCACGTGCAATAAATCTGGAAGTTACAGAAGGCAACAGTTCAGTGCATAGTACCGTGTATGTAGTGAATGGGTACTTCTCTTACTGACTGGTAAATTCCAGTGCATGTACAGGCAACATGTGCACTACACACAAAAAAATTACTTGCTGGGACCACCAGTCTCTAGCTCTGCACCCTATCCACCTGCACAGCAAGGTTATTTCTTTCAGGTTCTTACAGTGGAAACTTCTATCTAGTATGAACATTTGCATCTGCCGTGTATCGGTAGACCTCCTGTGCATTACCTGTAATTCATCTGAAATCACAGTGAAATGTGAAAAATCCTTGAAAATATTCCTGAACAAAATTAAAAAATCTGTGGTAATCTAAATTCAGAAATTTGCATTCTGCACTGATTCTCGTGTCCCATTATGTCCGTCTTTCTGCCTTTTATGTGGAATAGCTTTTTCATTTTTCTTTTGGCCTCTGTTAGTAATCCTTCTAGCAATTTCTTCTGTGTGTGTGAGCCTGTGATTCTTCTATATTTAGAGAAATACCTCCCAGTTCTCTCATTTTTCTAAATCTTACCTTTTTTTCTTAAAAGTGGGAGAAATATGTGCATTTTAAGAGGAAGAACCCATAAAGAAGAGAAAAACTAGTATTTTGTGGGCTGATGCCAAAGAAAATTTTATGGAAACTTAATACTTGCATAACTTGCTGTAGTAAACCACCTTTAAGTAACTTATTTATTTTCCTTTGAAGTTAATTTGAGGGAGGCGAAGAAAGTGCAGTAGAAAATGGTATTATAGGCTATTTACATTGTAAACCCAAAATAAAAATAAATGGAGAATGCAAATGAAGGTTTCCATGGCAACAGTGGTTTACCAGTATTGTAGATCTGAAGTGTTTGCAACTTTTGACTGGACTACTGTGTACTTCGATGAATAGTTTGTGCATTTGATGAGTTAATGGTTCTGTGGAAACCTTTAGCTGTTATGTTTACTGACTGTAATGGAACAAATCAGCTCATTTCCAATTTAGTATTGTTTTCCATCAGTTTTTCACAGCTGAAGAGTTCCTATTCACTAAAGAATTAGAGCTTCAGCTTTTTTACTGTAGTTATTCTCAGTTTCTGACATGTTTACTTGCCAATAAAATCTGGGTGTACTCCTTTCTCTGTCCTTGGAGACCTTTATCTCTTTCCTTCCTGTCCCCGTCCCTAGTTATTGTATTTAGAACTAGTTGAAAAAACAATAATTAGTTGTTCTCAATTGTCCTTAATAAATTACAGCTAAGTACACTTAATTGGTCTTGTTAAACATGTCCTCTCCATTGGTACCACAATGATCTTTAGATTGTTTTCGAATTTTATATATCTATACTTATATATATTTATGTATACGTAAATTATTTGACCTTCTTAATCCTGAAGATGTTAACAACAACCTTAGCCTTTGTTAGCTGATTGGCTAACTAGCTTAGTTAACATCTCCAGCTAAGGTAAGTCAACACAAAAGAAGTCTGTTGCTTTAATTTCATAACCAAACCCTCAAAACCAAGTAGTTTTATAACCTGGAAACTTTAAAGGATGTGGTGAGAGACATGTCAATCACAACCAGAAGACCACTGTTACCACCGGATCTGATTACTGCTGATCGTTGTCTCCAGGAGGACAAGGGGTTTCGGTTCAGCTATATTACAGACAAGTCACATCTCATTGACTCAGAAGGAAACCTTTTACAACCTCTGGATAGATATTTAGGCATTAAATAAAATTTTAATACAGTAGTAGAGATAAAAATGAGAAACTGGGCTTTTTAACTTTCAGTTGAGTGTAGCAAGGTGGCAAATATTATTTGGTTTTTAATGCTGAAGGAACTGAGGCGTGGGCAATGACCTGGATTTACAGAAGGGATTTTCCAGAGACATTCTCAGAGAAGCTGCATGGGTATTAAAGAATCATGCTTTTCCTGTTTTATGAAGATTTTAATTTACTACTGTAGTGTTTCAAACCACTGCTGGTGTATGTATCTGGACCTTTGACTCTTCTAGAGTAAATAAATACATTATACTAGCTGCAGGCTAGTAATTACATATATATGTTCTGTAGACAAAATAAAAGTAATTTGTATCTCAAAGTCCTCAAGGGTGGGAGAATATTATGTCTAACTTGGAAAACAAGGAGAGAAAAAAGTTTAGTAATTTTTTTTGCTAAGTAAACTAGTTAACAACGATGAAATTGGGACTTTGGGCAGTATCCGGTCCTGCATTCTTGTTGCATCCCATGTTGTATGTTCAGAATTAGACAATGATGAATAAGTACAGGCTTTCTACAGATACATAAAGTAGAAGGAAATCATGAGCTTCTGTTAAAAAAAAGACAGAAAAGTTTTGTATTGACATTCTTTAAATAAGTACTTTATTTTTTTTCTTCTATTGAAATAATATTTTTCTATCTCAAAAATTTAACAAAAAAAATTGATTTCAAAAATATCATACAAAACAAGGATTTCAGTATAATTTTGCCAAAGAAAAAATAAAAGAAAAATCTAACAACAAAAATTATAAAAATTCTTTTTGTTTTTTTTCCCTACTCTTGACAAGTCCTGAATGGAACATAAACTGGTGCATTCACAGCAAATCAAAAGAGCAGCTATTTGTACTTGTCTCAATAAGAATGAAACTGGACTCTCCACACTTAACTAGCTAGCAACTTTTAAGAACTGTGTGTTTTATTAGCTGTGTATGAAATGAAGCAAGACTACACAAGCTTGTCCAGCATTGCTCATTCCTTTAAATAATTACTAACTCATACATCCTGTATATTTAGTTAATAATCAAGAAAGCAATAACATATTTAGCCTATCTATGTAAAATTACCTAGTGCGGCTTGGATAATAGGCATTCTTGATGAATAGAACATCCACCAGTTACTTACAGTAGCTAAATGGTTGTTTTACAACAGCATATAAAAAATATTGTAACCTACCGGTGTTTTATCGCAAAAAGAATCTGATTTATAAAAAGCAAGTACAACTGTACATTGCAAAAACACTGAGAGGTCAGAATATGACACTGGATTTTTAAATTTACTTTCTGTCATCGGTGTACATCTTGTTATTTATAGAGAGACACATTTTATGTACATGTAACTAATGTCATCAGTAGAGACCTAATGATAGCAATTTAAGGACCTCATTAATGTGAGCTATTCACAGTAATTTCATTTACTTAGCTAGAATCCGTGATTCTCAAATCAAATTTAAAATACAGAGGTAGCCCTAAAGCCCCCGTACCATGAGATGAGAAGGTATAAATTTTCCCATTTTACAGACTAAAAAAAGAAAGTATTTCTCTGTGTGTACACATGATGATGTATGCAAGGATAAAGGAAATGGTTGACCAGGCAAGAGACATATGAGGATAGTCTTCGTCACAATTTTATTTGTAGGCCAATTCCAGCAGAAGTTAAGGGATGGATTTAAATTTTCATCATTGAGAATTGGATCAAATGATCATATGTTGACATGCTAAAATTACCTGTACTGATGCAATAATCTTTAGTGACTTGAATGCTGCAGTTGTTATAAATTCAGCATTGAATTCTAGACATTCTGTCAAATAACTATTTATATTTTTTAATCTGACTGGCTTTGTCCCGTTTTCTGTGATCTTCCTTGTCCTCCAGCAACAGTGCCAGGTTGTGAAAGAGAGGAAAAATATATTTTAAGTAACAGTAAGAAGTAAATATAAATGTAATGTAGTACTGAAAAATTAATTAGTGTAATGGGAACTTTTAGTCGGGAATAGTCGAGAGACATACACTTTACAGGAACTCCATCAGGAAAAGTGTATTTGAGAAGCAGTTTGATAGCTTAATGTGAAGGGTTTCATTGACACTCATAGCAATCTATTTAACTCTGTCAATATTTCATCAGGAAACTCTTACAATAAAACTTTTTTCTGCAGCAGGCTGAACTTCTAAGAGCATGTTTGATCTGCATGATCTCAGTGTGAGCTGGTACATTGGCTCCAACCCCAAGGCTGCTGTGGTTTAACAGGGCACCACAGCGTGTGAAAACATGCGTATATGTCTATAGAGATGCAGTCTTGGTGCATGCTGTCTGAATAGAATGGGATGCAGATCGACTTCTCCCTAGCACCACTGAGTAATTCTGTATAGTACAGGCACAAATCTGGAGATCCTGCCAAGATATCTGGTAATTACTGGCACTTGGAAACGGAATTAATGGTAAGACTGACTATTTTGGCTTGACTGATCTTCAAGAAAAGAGAAGGAAGAACAAAAAAGGCAATTAAATCCAAGTAATGGTATTTTCAAAGAACAGGCAGGACAACTAATTATTTTAAGCTCTCAGAATTGAATGACAGTACTTGTTCGAAGGATGAAAGTTGTGCTCATCTTCTGTCAGATTTTCCTAACAGAGTGATACAACAGATAATATAAAAACATCAGTGGTGGTCATAGAGATAAAAGTGTTGATTTCAGTCCTTGCCAGACAACTTGCTTCAAGGGATGTTTGCTATGAGTTTGTCTTCCAGGAAGGAGATGCTTTTGTTGCTTGATATAGCAAAGGTGTTTTGGCTGGTTCTGCCACAGACAAGGTGGAGAACTTACCTTTCCAGAATTTCTGAAGCCCAGGGTCTCAAAGGAAGTATAGCATTACCTGTAGGTAGATTATGAAAGTGTGTTGTATTGCAGTTTTCTGGCAGAGAATGGACAATCAAATACAGTATTGCATACAAGAGGCATGCATCAAAGAAAGACTCCAAGGGATAAAACCAACTGATTACCATCTCTTTCTTGATTACTTGCTAATAATCTGCTGCTTTTCTCCTTCACTGCTAGATTGCTGTTTCTAGACATGGAGCAATTCTCATCCATGTCCTTTAATCCATTTCCCACAGTTCTTAGCTGTAGAGCAATTGAACAAGAAGTACTATGGTCTGAAATGAGGTCCTGAATGCGTCTGGCTTTCATGGATATGCTGAATAGGAGAACGGAGCATGTACTAGGCAAACTGAAGAAAAAGTGTGTGATATGAAGGTGAGTATGACAACAGCAAATATGCCACCTGCTCCCTCATTCCTAAGTAAAGTATGCTTAACATTGTAGTTTAGACCCATTTTTAACTTCCTTTAAAAAAAAAAGACTCTTTGAAAAATTCCTTGTCACAAATGTTTTTGTTTTTCATCTTTTCATTTTTGTTTTTTGTTTTTTCTTTTTTTCATCTTTTTTGGTATAGGAGTGTTAGTATTTAGAAGGGAGATTATTTGAAAGTTGATGTCTAAAACTGCGTATATTTGAACTACAGGATCTTGAAGATCATCTGAAAACTCAAATGTTGTCAGATCCTTTGATGATGAATGAAAACCAATATCAAAACAGAGGGCTAGAGCTAGAACATTGACAATAAAGTAGTTTAATTCTGTAATCAAGATTGGGCAGTGTTAAGATGGTAAAAATTCAAATAAACCCTAAAAAGCAAATAAGTCTATGCTAAAGTCAGTTATGCAAGTAATAGTTTTGAGGGTCTAGTTAACAGTGTTTCTTTTCTTTTCTTTTTTTTTTTTAATTTTAAAATGCTAACAGTAAATTACCTTTTTTCTCTTGTGTGTCCATGTCTCGGTCCACCCCAATCTACAACCCAGAAGACTATCCCATGCAGAAACATTCTTCCTCAAAAGGCATATAAGTTTACACGGCATCATAAAGACAGCTTCAGCACAGCTGGACTAGGAGAAACATGCTGAGTTCAGCAGATATGCCCAGAGCCAGAGGCCACTGCCTTCTGTGCAAGTACAGGGACTTCAGAGGTAGGATGGAGATAAAACCATCACAGCAGCATATGAAAAAATTCTGAGGAAAACGGGGACAGGATAGGTGAGGTGTCCCCCAGTTAGTGTCCATTCTAGGCACACATACAAACCACCATAGTAAATTACTAATTCTAAATAAAAGACAAAGACATTAAGTGAGAGCTAAGCAATATAACTAACAAGCTCCTTGTGACCTTTCTTTTTCTCACTGTTCTTCCACAGAAGTAATAAAGAATACAAAGGAAAGGAAGAGAGAATTTTTCTGAAGAAAATACCTCTTTGTCTATTGCAGAAAATCTCTTTTCCTTTTCATGTAATAATGAAACAAAAANTAGATCAGTCTTTTGTTGTATGCTGATTGAATTTTGTACAGATGTATTTCATAAGTGTCACAAAATAAATAACAGCTTTTAAATACATGGCTTCGGGTGGATAATGTGGAGAGACTGAAAGATGGAAATCGTGGTGTTAAAAGATGTTACTGCCAGTCTCCTGCGTAGAATAGCTTGTTAATCCATGTTTTATACCAGTTATCTGAGGGTGCCGTGAAGTGCTTTTTCTTTATTCGTACCTGAAATGTTAGGACACTTGTGACCAGACGTAGGTCAGCATTGCAAGTTGTGAACAGCAGCTGGCCCAAGTAGCTGAAGAGATTTTCTTTTGCATAAATGGAGACAATAACTGCAATATTTAAAAGTAGTTGATAACTGCAATATTTAAAGGAGCAAAGCAATGTATGTTCTCACACATCCGTATCCGTGTATAAGCAAGTATGAAGCCAGGGCATATTTACTTAGGTCTGAAAACAACCCAACAGTGAGGGAAGCAGTGTGAGTGTCACTCTAGGAGGAAGCCAGGAGAAAGACAGAGAAAGCGTCTTCAGGCACAGAACTGACTGCAAAGCCAGACTTGTTTCTTTGAATAGAGATGGCCTCCTATTGTTTATTTTCTCTGAAGAAAGGAGACTCTGTAATCTTCCTTTACAAATAAATAGAATTGTACTAAAGAGATACCTGAAATAAGATTTTTTGTTTCTCCTTTTGTTTTGTGTGTTCATTTGTTTGTTTGTTTGTTTTGCAGGGAACAGCCTGGCAAGGCAATAAATGTTGGTTCATTTCCAGCAGCAACAAGAGCTCATCTGAGAAGTTATCTTTGTAAATAGCTTTGCATATCTTGAGATTATCCAGTTACATTTGAGTTAAGATGCAAAGGAGCACTCTTCAGGAATATGACTTGAAAATAATGTACACTAAACAATGCATGCTTAATCATTGCACTTTGAATCAAAGCACGTTCTTGCATGTTATAAAAAATACACAATTCCTTTGAATACATAACCTTTTGTCCCTGTACATCTTTCTTTTCCACTCTTACATGCATCCCGCATCATGCCTCTTTAAAGAGATATGCATTGTTCTTTGGGGGGAAATAAGCCTGCCAGCCCAGCTGTTGTGATGGTCTTATAAGGATTTACATGGGAAGATGCCACACAATTAAAGGTTACCATCTCTGCTGAGCCATGCAAAGGACATTAGTCATGGCCTTGGGAGGAGGGATTGCTGACTCCTACCTGCCTGCAGAAAACAGGAAGATCAGAGATAAAATTGTGTACTAGAAGGAGGCATGCATACAGACAAGTAAACTAAGTATATTCACATAAAATTTTTGGAAAAAATGTGGTTTCTTGAAGACATGACTACTTGTAGGTGATGTAGTAGTTTGTCTCCTTTGTTGATGTCTCGAGATATCAGACAAACCTGTTCTCCCTGGGATAAAATAAAAAGACCAAGTAAAACCTCGGCATGTTCTCCTGTTAGTGGTACAGGGTTTTTGTCCACTTCTAGTCATGCAGCTTGGCTGATGAAAGTGTCACACAAGATATATGAAGATTTTTGGGTAACACCCTGTGTTACTAGAAGGAGATTCCCCATGTGGATAGAGCTCCTTGGGTCAGACTGGCTGAGGCATGTAGGACAGGTCTTTTCTGCTTAAACAGTGTCAGGCTCCCATCTCATGGACAATGCTATAAATTTCTGCTGTCAGTGGAGCTACATAATTTTGAAATAGGCAACAGGAAACATCCGATCCACGACCACAAATCTTAGCACTTTCCCCAACCAAGCAATAAGCTGTTTCTCATGGTAATTTTGCTTTTTTGTATCATTTGTACATTCGGTATAAATTGAAATGTTTCACATCATGGAAAAAAATGAGAGAAGATGGCGGAAGCATGGAATCACGTAGAGCAGACAAAGTGAGATCTCTTTTACACATTATTAGTGCTTCTCTGTTTAAATCGTGTTTGCTATTAGCTACCACAGTGTTAAGTGCTTTAGATAATGTACTTTTCAAGGAATTAAAAAAAAAAAAAAAGCTAGGGAGCGTGTAGGTAGCTTCCATTAGCAATAATGGGAGTTTAGGCACATTTGCAACTTACAAAATCCTCAGTTTAAAACCTGTTTATCAGATAATGGTTGCAGGCCCGGAGTGGGAGCATGGGAGCACTAAATTAACACAACATGTTTTCAGGCCCACAAATTTTGCAAGGAAATAATTTATTAGTCCTTCTTTGTTTAAGTCCAGAATGTGTTTTCAAGATTTTTTAATCCTGAATAATATTTAAAAAATAAAGAAAAAGGTTTTGCTGTTGTTTTTTTCAGCTAAGAGGGTAGCCATGGTTATTTTTATTCTTTTACTGTCATTTAAGGTCAGTCTCTCCACACATGAGATTGAAAGCTCTTAACGAAATGCTGAAAGCCTGCTTAGTTCTTTTAAGGGTAAGACTGACTATTTTGCATAAGATGCAGTACAGAGTGTGTCTTTTGCACAAGATCTGTGAAGCGGACACATGCCAAAAATCCACCAGATGTAATAAACTGTCTTGGAAAGTTACTCTGTTAAATAATTCACAGTAGGCTGAGGCTGAGTATTCAGGAATCGGTTCAACTTAAGTGGATGTCTTAAAAAATAATTTACACTTGGGTATTTGAACAATATTTTATGTAACAATGAAACTCCCTTCAGACCCTTGAAAGGATGATGCTTTCAAACCAGAGCCGCTTGAGTGTGCCACCTAGTGAGCCAGAAGGAAAACACACTGAACCACACAACAGGGCAAGCCATTACATAAGTGGTGTAACTTTGTTAAATTTTCACAATCCAAGACAGTTTAGGTATATTCCTCCTCCTGCCACTATATTTAGGAATAGATTCTGGATTATCACTGGTGGAAAATCTGTTTGTCAGATCAGGACTCCAGATTTTTTCAGAAGTATTTGCAAATACAATTTTTTTTTTAGTATTTACAAATGCCAGTAAGACCTCACATTTTCTAGAACTGTTGAGTTATGCATGAAGGCAGATGTATTCAGCAAACCTGAAATCATCCTTGGTAATAATAACTACAATTCAGGCGCTGCCTGCACAAAATCTCAGCTGTGGGATCTTGAGATAATGTTTAGATAGTAATAGAAGTGTTAGTTTTGGTAGATAGCTGAACAGTACTCACAATTAGTGCTTAAAAAAGATATGAAATTTCCAGTTCTCATGTGAAGAATAAATACGCCTAATACTTTTGGATAGGTTTGATTGTTTTGCATGTGATAAAATATCCAAGAAGTGGAGTAGATAATATATCAAACATTTGTTTAAAGAAAGTAACAAAAGACAGAGTTGTTCCAGGATTCAGTTTAAATGCAACTGAAAAAAAAAAATTATTCAGAGTTCAATTTTTGAATTCTTTAGCATTTAAAAAAAGGTATTTATCAAAATTAGTGAAAATCATCTTCAAGAGGAACTTGAAGACAAAGGATATTAGTAATTTCTTAGGTAGATGTTGAATTAGCTGCTTAGAATTTGCATTATCCCATAGTCTTTTTCATGTTTTTCTGACTTGTCGTTCTTCTAGCTCATAATTTTTTAACAAAACTTAATTTATATATTCTTTTAAAAAACTAAATTATACCCTCAATTGTGTTCTGAGTACAACTAAAACAGCAAACTGAAGTGTGATTTTGTTGTACAGAGATTTGTCAAAGTACAGAACTATTTTCATGTAAGTGAATGTAATGCAACACACACAAGATAGTGGACCAAATAGTTATCTTAAAGTCAGAGCTGATGGAAGCAGTGTGATCTGACATGTTAATTATCTTGCATATATGTATAGTGGGAGTTTCTTCTGAAACTCAACATCACAGTGGTAGAATTTGGTCCCATGCTTATTAGCTCTGTATCAGGACTCTACCGAGATCAAACAGCATACACAGTTTGATTTTTGCCACTTTGCTTTCACTGATCTCCTTAATTGCAGCATCTGTTAGTTGTCTTCTTTTTAATAAATTAATAATTTTTATTTAATTTAATCTTTTATGTTATTATAATTCTATAGAGATACTAATTGCAATAGAAATTTGAAAGCATGTTTTGGAGCATGATTTACTGCTCCTTTTACGATTTTATAATCTTTTGAAAACGCATTCCTATCTTATAGGAGGAAACAACTAAAACATGAGACAAACTGGGATGTTCTTATGAATATGTCCATGTCTGCTGTAAGCTGGCACTTTGTGCCAACAGTCCTGGGATAACTGATTTCTGTTTTATTTGTGAGTCTTGACATGATCAAACTCTGAGTTAAGCCTAAAATATAGATGTTTTTTCACTGTGGTTAAAAATGATCATTGGATCCATCTATCAATTAATTTTCATATTGTATCTCACAGGACTTTAAAATCACATTTCCAGGTGTGAAAGTCTAGTATAACAAATTAATTCTTGAATTAGACAGTTTAGTTAATTATGTTAAACACAATTTCCAGCTGTTCCATGTTGTAAATAAGAACTGAAAAGAAGCTAGGAAAAGGAAGTCTTTCCTCTTTTCCAAACCAAGTACAGAAAAAGTCCACCCAAGTTTCTTATAATCATGTAAACACTTGGTCCATACTCTTTGATCAGCCACATCACTGACTTGTATTTGTTCCTGGCTATGTAGTTTCTAGACAGGGTAACCTGGGCAAGAGAAGAGATCAAAGAGGAATTCGCTTAGAACTCAGCTCTGATCTCATATGAAATATGAGTGCAATTGACTTGATCCTTGGTTTATTTTGTTTTCTTCCCTCTCTCTTTTTCGTTTTTTTTAACATGGACCTACCATTAAAACTTGGGACAATCACACAAAAACAACAAAGTAATGATGGAAGTTAGATAATACATTACGTTTTACATCAATTACATTTGATTAATTAGCATATCACCAAAACTTAAAGTACATGTGGGAAAACTTCCTGGATTTAAGATATATCAATAGCTTTAGTACAGTCAGTTCAGGACATCAAAATGTAAGTTTCTCATTTTTTTGTTTTTTGTGATGAGCAGAATCTTGGATCATTTACTTCTTAATAATTTAATTATAAGATAAAGGATATTTTTTTGTAAATTTATTCCCATTAATCAGGAAATAATTTATGATGAATAAACCCCCCACATTCAGAATGTTATTTCCCTTAAAAATCTCAAAAAAGCTACAAAAATCAGTCATACAACATCTTAGATCACTGTGAAAACTGGAGAAATTTGCATGTAAATCCGTTTGGGTTGCTATCAGAAGAACAGTTTGTCTTTAAGTTCTTTGAAGCTTAGGAGCTGCTGATTTTAGGAAGTTTAAGAAGGGCATTACTAGCCTTGTATGACCCATTCTGCTCTCCCACAAGTGTTCTTTTAAAAAACCCACAGCACTCCTCTCATGAAATGCAAGGATTAAAACCTTCATTTTTGAAATATATGAGGTCATTGTCAACTAGACATCTGAAGGGAGATAAAATCACTGAATATCTTCATTTATGACTTTCATATATTAGATCAGCTCCTCAGCTGACATAAGCAAGCACCTTGTTATTGATCTCAGAGGAATTAAATGCCTGGGTAATTTTGTGTATGGAGGTGTACTGCTCTACAACGGTAAAATAGAATCTCACAATGACATATTTTATTTCGATGACTGAACTCTTAGGTGCATTGTCAGTATATCAGAAACCCATTTTTTCAAAAATTATAAAAATCTTGATGCTGAAGATATCTTTTTCAGTTTCAGATGTCATATACTACCCTGATTCAAGTCATATTTTGTAACTGCATGAAGTAGTATATCTCAATGCAGACCATTCAATAAAAGGCGACAACACATTTGAAATTCAAAGTATCATTTTGAGAATAATATTTATTTATTAGGGTATGGGGTTTTATTTAATTAAATGTGTCACAGGCGACTTGGGTAGTCACTGTCTTCACAAAACCATTGCTTTTCTTTCTGAAGTTCATTGGATGTTAGAAGAAATAAACTGTGCTGGTTTTGGCTGGGGTAGAGTTAATTTTCTTCATAGTAGCTAATATGGGGCTATGTCTTGGATTTGTGCTGAAAACAGTCTTCATAATACAGGGATGGTTTAGTTATTGCCGAGCAGTGCTTACACAGCATCACGGCCTTTTCTGCTCCTCACACCATCCCACCAGCGAGTAGTCTGGGGGTGCACAAGAAGTTGGGAGGAGACATAGCTTGGGCAGCTGACCCCAGCTGACCAAAGGGATGTTCCATACCGTATGGTGTCATGCTTAGCAATAAAACTAGGGGGAAGGTTCGTGGGGGGGTGGGGGATGCTGCTCAGGGACTGGTTGGGCATCGGTCGGTTGGTGGTGAGGAATTGTTTTCATTTGCATCACTTGTCATTCTTGGGTTATATTTCTCTCTATTATTTTCCTTTTCATTGCTATTATTATTATTATTATTAATTTCAATTGTTAAACTGTTCTTATCTCAACCCACAAGTTTTCTTACTTGTACCCTTCTAATTCTCTTCCCCTAATCTTGTTGAGGAGGGGGTTAGTGAGCAGCTGTGTGGTGCTTAGTTGCTGTCTGGGGCTAAACCATGACAGTCCTTTTTTGGCACCCAATGAGGGGCTTGAAAGTTTTGAGATAATAACAGATTGACCAGAGCATATTAGAAGGGATTTGTATCTGTTTAACAGTTGTGGGTCACGATATTGATTCATCTCGATATTAGTTTATCTGACCTGCTTCGTGCTCTTTTTTTTTCTGTACATGTTAAAGATTGGTGTTGGCTTTTCAGTTTGCTGTGTTCTTTAGTGATTAGTGATGCTTTGCCTGGGAGATTTGTTATTAAAACACTGACCTTGAGCTTAATCTGGTATTTGGGCTCTGTACTGAAGCCGCTATTGTACTTCAGGTACCATCTCATGGAGACATTTAACAATTATACTTATTCCTCTGAGAAGTTTTTTGTGGAGGAAATACAGAAGGGCACCTTCACTACCTTCTTCTGTGATGTTGTCTCCCTTGTTACAATAATTTCTCAGTATCTTGAACATCCCTGGGTAGTTAAAATATTTCTGTTGGTATTTCTTGGGACTATTGCTTTAGTTTTGTCTAAGGTTAACAAGCAATTTAGGAATGTGACCCAGGCTCTGCCAGAGTACAGCTGTGGGTGGCACAGCATGTGGGAGAATGTGAGCAGGTGTCTAGATGACTTATCACCTCCGGTGGTCTGGAACTTCAGTCTCAAGCAACTACAAGGTCCTGATTAAGTGATAGAGTGTTTGAAAAAAAAAAAAAAAAGCCATGGCTATTCCAAAGACGCACAACTTACCGCACTGTGCCGGGCCCTGGCAAGCATCTACCAAACACTGCTCCGTATTATGCAGCACCCTCAGGGACAAGAGAGGGAAAACACACCAACAGACACTGTGTCTAAACCAGACACTGTATGAGTTGCCCCTATAACTAAAAAGAAACAATGGAAGCAGAAGTCAGCTCGTTTAGTAAGGGATGAAGAAGCTTCTCCTAAGAGGGAGCAGGAGAAAGAATCAGAAGAGGCAGCCTGTTCTGTGGCAAAGAAGTCATAGTAATAGGAGGAGAAAGAGACTGAAGTCATAAATGAGACAGAAACCACCTAATCCCTACCCCTAAGTGAGCTGTGAGATACGTGAAAACATTTTAGCCATTAGTCAGGTGAGATGACTCTTCGCTGGTTACTCCAATGATGGGATATTGGGGCCAGTAGTCAGGAATCAGAGGGTAAGGAAGTCCAGCAGCTAGCATCCCTTGCTAAGGATAAGGTCATTGATAAACGGATTGGAAAAAATGCAGGAGTCCTCAGACTTCAGTGGTGACTCTTGTCAAGTGTAAAGGAGAGGTGACCCTTAGAGAAGAGCTTGCAAATTCCCGAAGCAAATGGACCAATAATGAAGGAGGCATCCAGTATCTGAGGGAATTAGCCATGATGGAGGTGATCTGTAACAACCTGGATGATGACCAGTCATCTAAAGACCCAGATGAAATCTGGTGCACGCTGTCCATGTGATGAAAATTTGTATGAAATGCATCGATGTCATACATCCACACCCTGGTGATGATGAATTGGAGAGACACAGGGGCACCAACTATAGGTGAACTGGCCAGACAGCTCCGAGAATACAAAGGTAATCTTGCTTCTTCCATGTGGGCCTGTGTCTTGGCTGTGGGCAGACTGACCCAAAAAGTGTTTGAACAAGGTGAGAAGGGTAGGTGTTCCTCGTGCACTCCAATCAAGGCATCAGCTGTTAAGAGTCAGCCTTTTTCTGTTCAAGGGAAAGAGTACCAGTGGTGCACACCACTTACAGCCCTGTGGTTCTTCCTGCATGATCCGGGGGAGGAGGAAGTGGGATGGCGAACCTACTTGAAGACTAGAGGCTTGGGTATAGGAATTGCCAGGAAAACCAACAGCCAAAACCAGCACATTAAATCAACAAAATGAATTGTCTATGACAAATTCATTTGCTACCCAAAATAGAAAACAAACTATCAGAAAATCTGGCTTTGCAACCCCAAAAATTCTTGAAACAGATAATGGGGAGATATTCACTTATTCAGTTTTGTCTACAGTTGTATATAGTTGGATGTGTTAATTTCACAGTGATAACTGTGATCATTTTGTTTTGTATTAAATACAGAAAAGCCAATGTGACATGAAAGTTCCAGTGACCAACGTTCTATGTGCATATACAACGGAACAATTGCTAGTTATGGATAGTTCTTAGAATATTTACGGATTATATTTTTCAATGTCATTTTTTTATTCATCCTAGAGTTGATAAAACAACTGTTAATAGCAGAGGAAAATTTTCATTTATTTGCTGATCTGTAAAGCCACAGTCATCAGCATTATTGTTTACATACAGCTAACAAAAAGAGGTTAAAATAGTTTGTGATCACAGCTACAAACACAGAAAAATGTTCATCCCTTTGTAGTCTGTGCATAAAATGAGGAAAATATCAAAAGCATAATTTGTATGTAATGGGCTTGCAAGGACAGAATGTGTCTATAAATGAAATTAATTGGGCAGTATTCATTCTTGCTCACTACAGTGTTTCATGGCATTTCACAGCCCTGTACAGTGAATGGTGAAGGCCATTCATTTTATATGATGCTTCAGAATGCCAAGCTGTAAACAAAAATTATAAAAGGCATAATACGACCCCAAAGTGCATGCATAGCTACATTCATTGCTTTGGATTTACTGAAGCATATAAACTGATTTCAATCTTATTCTCATGATGATATCTTATGATGACAAAAGGACTCCCTAAATCATTTCAGTCCTTGCATTCATTCTGGAGCTATTTTTTAATCCTGTGAGAATCACAGATAGCATGTGCTGTTCTTACTATAATGTGTACTAAATAAATGGCTCAGACCACAGCTGTTCTGAGTTCTTTCTGCATCTCTGTCACAAAATGGCTTGCATTTTCTCCTGAGTCTGTGGCACCTGGGGAGTGCAGTGCCCCTCACAGCCTCTGTTTTAACATGTGTGTTAGAAACATAGAGAGAGATTCATCTCACCTCCTGTATTTCAGAAGTCCATTTCTCAGCTAATTGTTCAGTATCCACTTCTGGGTTGGCATTTATCTGGTGTTGCAGCACAAATTTAAGATAATGCAGATAAATTGTGCTGGGAAGTCCCATTTCTTTCAGTTGACTGTAAAAGGAGACTTAGATGACTAGCTGAGAGATCTGCAATCTGAATGTGTGACATTAGTTGGTATAATTAGACATTTACATTGTGATTCAGCTCATGGTAGGCACAGCTGAAGGGTGAAATAATAAATGGGGACCTAATAAATGCTTATAAATATCTCAAGGGTGAGTGGCAGGAGGATGGGGCCAAACTCTTTTCAGTGGTGCCCAGTGACAGGACAAGGGGCAATGGGCACAAACTGAAGCATGGGAAGTTCCGTCTGAACACGAGGAAGAACTTCTTCCCTCTGAGGGTGACGGAGCACTGGAACAGGCTGCCCAG
>Ga0065711_1037403_pt1 | contig 19874 bp, 7 predicted proteins | sample Hoacrofraction12_FD_59098 | JGI IMG/M metagenome (GOLD analysis project Ga0065711, IMG submission 59098) | Hoatzin crop microbial communities from Cojedes, Venezuela - Epithelial fraction 12 v2 (version 2) | ecosystem: Host-associated > Birds > Digestive system > Esophagus > Crop | place... | reverse complement strand
GCGCTAGCCAACAGTCACAAGTATGTAGCCCTTTGCAAATCTCACTGAAATCTCCCCGCAGCCCCACGTGTGTGTGGCCAGCACGCCTACGCTGCTGGTGTAGGGATACCCTCCCCTGGCTGCGGTCAGCAATGGGGGTCTGGCAGCTCCTGGTCTGGCGCGTGGACACGAAGGAGCCGTGGCGCGTCGAGAGCTGCTGTAGGCAACACCCTGAGCACATCACCTGGGGACAACAGAGTCGCGTTTTGAAAGGTGAAAGCTTTCCCCGTTTGCTCGGCGCAGAGCACGCGGGGTGCGCCCGGGGGACTGCGGGCTGGGAGCCCTCGCCGGGGGAAGGCTTGCGGCTGGCTCTGGCAGGGCAGCTCCAGGCTGCGCTGAGCGCCAGCGGCCAACGGCAACGCCACGGCGTGCGCGGGCTTAGGAACCGTGTGGCAGTCTTCGTGTTAAAACGAGTGTTGCCAACTCCTCGTCCTTCCTTCAGCATACCAGAATCGCAACTGGGAAGAGGAACGAGCAGCAGGTGCCCACCTGGAAAAAAAGGTGGCAGTCAAAATGTGTTTAGGGTGATAACTTCTGTACGTGCCAGATGGATGCGTGTAGCAGTTTTCAGTTGTTCTTTTGTGCCTGACAGTTACTGAAATACAGCTTGTAGGGCTGTGTTTTCACTCTGTATCAGCTTGTTTGCCTGGTGGCCCTGCACTTCTCATCCTGGGCTGGTTATAAGCCTTTGATCTGTGACAGCTTACACAGTTGAGGATGTTTGCGCACAACAGCAGTAGTCAGAGTTTCTCCAAAAGTTGACTGAAAGGAAGTTACTAGATGAGCTGCTTGTGGTCGCATAATTTATTTTTTATGTAGACCATTTTAGTGAAAATCTCGCAAGTATGGGATTTTTCTTTTTCCTTAGTCTCGTCTTCAGAGGCAACTGAGTCTTTAAAGCGGTTTGGTTTATGTGGTGAAGTACACTGTATAAAGCTAAAACCCAAACTCGTCAAAGAACTGGTAAGATCTAGGAGGTGTAGGCCATCTTTGCTGTTTTGCTAGTGAACTGCTAGGTGAGGCTGTGCTGGCTCCAGCATTCCTGCATGTGCCAGGCGCTAGCCAACAGTCACAAGTATGTAGCCCTTTGCAAATCTCACTGAAATCTACAGATGACATGATGTAAGATTGTATTCTGGGGAAATACCAGATTGGGTCCACATATGTATCTCTACTGAGGGTGATTTGTAGGCACTTCAGAGCACGTTATATTGGTGCCAGTTGCCAGCAATGGGTCGTGTCCCTCGTGCAGCTAGGCTTCGCTGTGCTTTGCCATCCTTTCCCTCCGTCTGCGCTTCAGAGATTAATTCTGGCTGAGAATTAAAGAAACTATACCAACTTCACACAGAGTGGGTCGTCATTTTCTGTACCAGGGTTGTAAATGTGTGTTTATTCACTTCTGCTTTGCAGGGACGGGCAGGATGTGGGTGGTAAAACTCAACGTGTGCTTACAAAACCATCAGAAGGAAGCAGTAGATGTGTGTGTGTGTGTGACTGAGCAGAAGCAGTGCTGCTCATCACCGTGCTCAGAGCACATTTTCCAGATTGCATCTGTTTCTCTCTCGCTTTCCCTCTACATTCCTTGCCCCCGCAGGCCTGGAGCTGCAGGGGATTAGAAAGAAGCGTGCTTTGGAGAGGCAGGCAGCCCCCCAGCTACTTGCTGACAAGTTTCCTGTACTTTCCTGTTAGAGCCATCAGTAACAGCTATTACTGGGAGGAGGCCGTTAAGCTGAAGAAGTTAGGAAGTACCAGATGTAATGGCTTCAGAAGTAGTGACTATTCCTCACCCAGGATTTGAAAAATGGTGGGTGGGTTTTCATGCACGAAAGCAGGGATTTGGAATGGAAGTTATAAGATTCAGGCCTTTTGTGTCTGGAGAGGGGACTGAGGTTATGTAACATGGGTGACTGCGCGCTTAGAGGTAGCGTATGAAAGCTGTTCTTGTCTTACAGCATCATCTGTCTTCAAAAACACGTCCTTCTGAGTGTTTGAGGGACTGTGTTACTCCCCTAAACATTCAGAATTCATACCTGAGTGTCCAGTTTCATGAAAAATCAGTCTGTGGCATGTTGTGACCTTATTTCAATCCAGATTCCCTTTGGGGCTTTCACTTTACCTCTGAAAGCAAGAGATACGGAAAGTGATTGTGGTGGTGTCTGAGAATTCCAGTGATTCAAAGGGAAAAGGTCAAATTTTATCATCATCCCAGCAGATTGGGAGCAATGATAAAGTTGCAAGCATGGCTTTAAAGTATTTTCTGATTTTCAAGATGCTCATGCCTTCTGGAGTTGGAGTTGCCGTTATGTTGAAATCATTTTTTGGTAAAAGCTTTGTTTTCGAAGCATACAGTGTTCCCATCTGTAAATATTGTACATGGTGCTATCTGCAGGGATAAAACACAGTCTGTGCGGGTGTATTTAGCATTTAAATTACATCTGTATTTATCTTTTAATTACCTTAATCCAGAAGTTACACCTGGAAGAATGAAAGCGTTCAAAAGCAGAATTCTCTCCTTGAAATCTGCTTTACCGTAACACTGGGGGGGATCAACATACAAAACAGAACATTTTCCCCCAAGGTGTACAGCATGACGCAGGGTATTTATAGCAGAAATTTTCTGTTGCATATAAATATGCTTACATTTCTGAAATATTATTTCATATCTTGTAGAATTGAGGTACGTGGTGAGAACTGGTGGAAAGTTTAAGCTTCAGGAGTTAGCTTTGAGAGACACAAAGCGGATGGGATTTGAACCGCTGGCCGCTGAAGTTGGAGGGTTTGCGATGGAAAGGTTACAGCTACAGAACGAGCTCAGAATTGGGTTGAGGTATCCTTGCTGGTAAAGTGAGAAGGGCTGTGCTGCTGTGGCTCAGGTCTGTATTACCTGGGTATGCTGGCTGAAGAACCAGAGCGGGTAGTGTGAGTCGGTGGCATAGATGTTCTGCCAGAGTTGAAGAGGCAGAAGAAATAGTTGTCTTTTTTCTCTTAGCCGATGTGCCAACCTGCAGTGCAGGTTTACCTTTGAAAAAAATATTTTCTGAATCTGAGCATAACCTGCCAGAGAAGGAGGAGTAGGGACTGCTGTTGATTTTGGGCAGCTTTCATTGCTGAACATCCATGCAGTATTTTAAGGCTTTTGCTCTCTTGGGGTGTGGTCTCACCTTCATGACTGCAGTTTTAAGGGTGTCTACATGTGAGAAGATTTAACAGAGTGGATAATCAGAAATAATGCAAAATGTGATGTTTGTGTTTTGGAAGTAAACTGCTGTTTTTTAGTTTTATTTTCTAATTTGATATCGGGCTAAGCTGATTTCAGAACAACTTCTGTAGACCAAACTTCATTTATTTCGTTCTCTTAGCTGTAAGGTGACTGTCACTAGTATGGCATGCCATTTTCCTTCATGCAGCTAGAGAAGCTACAAAGATAAGCACTTATGGTAAAATGCTTTTGGCCACCAGCTGATTTGACAAAATATTGAAGTTACAGTTGGACATCTGGGTTGGATTTTGAGAACAATCATCAGTGCCTTAAGTCTGCTTCCGTTGAAGTTAATGGGCACCCCAGCTGATCACCATTATAAAATCCCACGAGCAAAAGCTTCATCCTTGGCTCATTTGTGATGTTTCCATTTGCTTTTAAAGCAGAACTGGATGGACAATTTTTTTCTGCTTTTTGTTTTCCCCGTACAATAAGAAACATCCTAGGAGAGGACTGAGTGAACAATAGAGAGATAATCTGCCACTGTATGTTAAAAATCCTTAAGAGATGAGGGAACTCTGCCAGGCTTCCTCTGTGTTTTCTTTGGAATGGGTTCAGTTCCCATATCCTTGGTTGTCTGGGAATCTATTTTTTACCATGCGGCTACAGTTGCCTGGATGCTGCTCTGGCTCTTGTGTCTCTCTTCGGTTTTGTATGTCAACAGTCTTAGTCCCAAGAGTGACTAGAAACAAGGCACCTAATGTACTGGTCAGTCCAGTCTTACCAAACTTCTGAAAACCTTTACTATCCAGTTGTCCTCTGGCTATGTATCTGCCCACGTGCCTAATACAAATTCTAAAAGATTAGATCAACTGACACTCATGGTGCATCTCCACCAAGCTGCATTTTTGCTAATTTCGTCAGTTCAGTTTAGTCTGAAGAGCTGATGAAACAATATAAAATGCTGGAGCAATGAGAACCAACAGAGTATTGCTATGGTGAGGGAGAGAGTAATACTTGCCTGATCTTTAAACCAGCTGATAAATAAATTAAGTATAATCCTTGAAGTATTCACATGTGATATTACAGAAGTCGATTAAAAAAATGCAGGCATAGGTTTGGGTAGATCTGTAGGTACACTCTTGGCACACGGTTCTGTGTCCAGGGGGGACGAAAATCATGAACGAAATGGAAATCAGCAAGAGGACTGGTAGTCTTTATTGCAAGTGTCATTAACTCCTCAGCAAGCAGGATTTTATTCTGAAGGAAATAAATGGTTGAGGCTTCTGTTAGTGTTTTTTTCCTTACCTCTTCACTCTTCTTTCTAGTGCTTCCTCCCCTGCCTTGCTCTTTCTTATAGATGCTGGCATGGGATCAAGAGCCAGTGCTAGAAATGCTTCCCGTTGCTTGCTTCTCAGGATCTAATTTTGACCTCTGACAAGCCTAGCTCTCAATATCGCACACTGACATGCTGCCAAAGATCTGCTGTAATTGGAAGATGATATAAATCAGTCTTTGATGTCATTTTAAATTAAAAGTTTCTTTTTCTCATCCATCTAGGCCGCAGTACTGATCCCTGTGTATAGTACACCAGAGTGATGCCACCGTAATATACAATCTATTTGATTAGTGCCTTATCCTTTCTGTACTTGACCCTGAATCAGTTGTAGCTGTGATCAGAATATGCTTTTGATGTTGCCAAGTGATATTGAGGGGTCATCAAATATTTCATGTTACAGTGTGAAGAACAGTAGTCATGCAGATTGTTTTTTAATATAAATCAGTGGTAAACCAAGTCTCAGAAAGGCCCTGCTTCACCTGCCCAGTTCAGGTAATTGCTTAAAATAGCAGACATCCTGTTGGTAATAAAACTAAAAATGTCTTTGTATTAAAAAAAGTAAGAAATTCAGCTGATGTGTTACCCTCCTTTTTAAACTACTGTTAGAGACCACAAAGTATTTAATCTAGGGTTCCCTACTCCAGTGACAACTAAGAGTTAACTGGCATTCAGCTGTAAAAGCTTAGAAGTTCCTTTATAATGGTGGAGTGTATGCAAGTTTACAGCTAAAATTTAATGCACATTTTTAGTTTATCTTTGTTCCTTCCTTTTTCTAGTCTGAAAAATATCCTGTAATTAGATTTAGTTTCACAACATTGCTATTAGTGCAAACTGTAGTGGTTATGTATTACAATACATAGCTGTATATTAAGAGAACAAACACAGAACACAGTGAAACCCCTGTTGTGTTGTAAACACAATCAATTTCAGACTGCAAGAACATAAAAACCTCAATTAATTAAAAAAAAATCTGTCAGAGAGTATTAAGCAATGTAAAGGACTAAATAATAGAAGTAAAAGTCAATTCCACACATACAATGCTTATTGAAAAATGCCTGCGTGCATAGTAAGTCAGATCCGCCTGGTCAGCTTAAAAAGCCTACTAGCCGAGTACAGGAAAAGCCTTACTGGTGGTGAATACTAACGGTGTTTAAAGAAACTTGCTAAATGTTGGGAAACTGTTTCATGGTTGCCTAAGAAGCTACAGAACAACAGGAAAATAATGGTTTATTGACTCTTAATCGTTATACAGCGAAGTTAAATATAATACTAATATAGAAAACAAATAATGTTATTTTAGAAATAGTGTAAACCCTAGTGTAAAAGAAATATGCTCATATTTGTGTACCTTGCTTAGGTATCTAGAATATAACAAATGATGTTCAGGCTTAAGCTTCTATTTGCTGTTTAATTTATCCATTGCACACTTCTGTGGGTTGTTTTTTCCTTGACTGGATAAAATACTTTGAAATTTCTGGGTTAGCAGTTGCTACTGTTGTTTCAGAATCCTTTAAAACTAGTCTTTGTGTAAGCAAAGTAGTATTGGGAGCACACCAATATTATGTATTAATAATTCATGGAATTAATGAATTTTGCTGAAGACAAAAATATCGTACTGCTATGCAGTGTGTAACGAACGTGTATGCTGACATTAGTGTGCGCAATTAAAAATGTTCCAGTTGGGATTTTGTGCCCTCAGATTGCAAGCTACTGGGGTCTCATTGTTTGGACAGTATAGTAAGATAAAATCCAGACCCAGATGTAGGGAACCACAGAGCTGACACAAATGTGTTTGTGTTTCTTGTGGAGTTCCTGTGAGAAGTGCAGTGTTCACTGTCTTACCAACTGCTTCGAACCACAGGAGTCTCGGTGCTTGCACGACTGGGTTTGTCTTCAGAATTGTGCTTTTCGTTGCTGGAGGAAGAAAACAAGATTTGCAATTTTGTTCCAGTGACTACAGCCAGATTGGTCCATGTTCACCTGGACGGCAACTGTTAACTCTAAAATAACTGAACATACTGTGATATGTTATTTTTTTGAAATGGATGCAGTTTTAGTTAACGAGAAAATTTGTTCTTGGCTGTTCTGGATTGGTTGGTTCTGCCAGTAATGAAAGTAGGTAAAAACCTGCGTCTGCGGAGAAGGGCATGTGTGGTATTACTATTTGTTTGAAACTCCCCTCAGCTCCTTGCTGAGTTAGCACGTCTTTCCCATGGATCGCAGGTAGGCATTTCTGAACATCCTCCAGAAGAAAAGTCTAAATCAATCCAGCTTCACCGTCTTTACCAGGTGGGGATCTAGTGACGGGTTTACATTGCGTTTACCAGGTAATGCAGTGTTTTCGTCAGAACTGCTGTTGTCATCTGGGAGCAGCAATTCCTGAACAGCTTTGTCATCAGTGCTTTCTTTCATTGTTGTAATCCTTCAGAGGACCCTTGTGAAAGAGCTTTGACTCAGGATCCTGAGCAAAGAGCCATGGCTATTTCAGGCCCTTAATCCATTAGTGGCTTAAGCAGGGTGCTGGGCTCTGAGCCGGACTCCCAAGCAGGCTGCCTTTCCGCTTACTCTGTGTGACTCCTGCAGGTGTAGCAGGAGCGAGGAGTTGTGTAGAGCAGCTGCGACCCAGTCCTCCCAAACCAGTTAGCAGCTCACCCCAGTTTGGAGGGGTGACTTTCTTTAACTATTTGCAAGAGATGTGGCCTGCTTGAATACTTTAATTACTGTCATTACTAGCTCAAATTTAATCCCAAGAGGCTTGGTTTTCAGTAACGTTTAAATTTTTTTTTTTTTTCCCCCCTCATCTTGACATGTTTGGCACATGTGAAATGAGAACTGGGCTCGACATGTGTGGTGAGCTTTCCACAAGCTCACTCCTGGAGCAGTTGTCTTTAGAAAAACCATGCAAGTCAGAGCAGGAAAGAACAGATGCATCAGTTTTAGGTCAAAATTCCCTATAGGCTTACATGATGATTATACAACTTTGCATGTCTTACACAGTGTTTGCACAGCTCAGCTAAATGGACTGGACCCCTTTATTTTTTTTTTTAATTTCTTAGTAGAAAAGTTTGTCTCTCACTTGTTCAGAGCCTCTGTCACTGCAAATATACACAATTGTAATGTTCTGCCATCAGGGAAAACTTCCAATTTTTTCAGAACCTTGTTTCAAAATTGTTTTGAAAATGCAGTTACAAGTGGTGAATGGAGCTTTAGCTAATAAAATTATTTTACCTTCTGCTTCAGTGTTCTGTATGTGTTTTCGCTTGTTCCACACCTCTAAGCTAATAAATAGTCAGGCTGAAGGCTTTGTAACTTCGTTAAGTAGCTGGGTATAGCTCTGAACTGGCTGAATTGCATTTGGTGGTGAACATGCCACCGCAGAGAGGTTGCTGTGTTCGTCTGCCTGGGCTCTGGCGGGCTTCTGGGCTGTGCTTCCCCCTTTCTCAGCCCGCGCTCGCTTTTGCTGCAGTCCTTGAGGTCCTGCTGCAATCCAGCTCTTGTGAAGGTCGGGTCCTGACCGTGTAGCGCATCTCATGTGAATTGTTTTGGTGGCTTTTAAACCAGACCTTTGATTTCTGTCTAGCAGTAACTGAAGTCCTGCTAACACAACCAAATAATTTTGCAGGTCCTCTACCAGGCCGGAGGTTGCGAGCATAGAGCCGACAGATCAGGATGAGCGCAAGTGTTCGCAGAAAGCTGTTGTCCAGGCGCGGTCCTCGCAGCCCACACGTCTGACAAGTATTATCTTTGCTGAAGATATAAGTAAGTGTTAACTTTTGTAAGCACACCACTGCTTGTTAATGGACATGCTGGCATCCTCCAGAAGCAAAGTAGAGATTTAAAAGTGCACAAACCAAGAAATGTCCATTCATATGCATAGTCATTTTAGACTTTCCTTGGGCATAGTTTTTAAGTTGTGTTTCTTAAAGACCTCAAATAAGTGTTAATGATATTAATGATACGTCCAGGAAAATGGGTAATTCTTTTTTTAAAAAAAGCAGGAGGGGTGTGTGTTGTTTAAAGCCATGTTCAGTGCATACTTTTTATATAATGCAAATTCAAATGTTTGGCATTTAGAAAGCTGGAAATTGCCTTCGTGTCTGTCAGACAATGTACCTGGTTAGTTATTAATGACAGATAGGGATGCACAGGTGGTCAAATAAATGTCTTGCAGTCACTAAATCAAGAAGTATATAGGGGTTTATGGTCTCTGGGTAAGAGTCATTAAGTTCTCTAGGACATGAGCCATGGCTGACACTTGGACTGCAGAAACTTGTAATATGTACTCAGAAAACGTGTGTAACAGTGTAGATGGAAATCACAATTTTTTAAGATCTATTCTAAAGTTCAGGGAGGAAGAGAACTGCTTTTCTTGCTTGTTTAGCCACGATCACCATTTGACCAAGAGTTCCTTAATCAAGGTCATGACCTAGTTTCAGTTCCTTCAATGTCAGTGTCTTCTGTCACTGTCTTAAATCTGAGATGGATTTTGTCTTGGTGCTCTTGATGAGCACATTGAGTGTTGCTGATTTCATGTTCTTTTTTTGATGTCTGTTCAAGTGACTGGACAAGTGCTTCGTTGTGATGCTATAGTTGATATCATTCATGGCATCCAAATTGTGTCCACAACAAGAGAACTCTATCTTGAAGATTCGCCACTGGAGCTAAAAATTCAGGCTTTGGATTCTGAAGGTAAGAGATTTACTAGTAGGAGATAAAATCTATATTGAAACTCTTTAATTGTCTGATATGTGCAGTGGTTTATTTGCAACACAATTGAGTGTTAGAAGCCAAGCTGAGTAATTTAAAGAGTTCTCTGGATAGTACATTTCATAACCTGTTGTTCTTGTTGAAGTGTAAAGTCTGCATACCACCTGAATAGGAAAATCAAACACTACTTGATTTCCGACAACTTTTGCTTGCTTTTTTCCTTATTTTCCCAGGAAACTTAACTCTAGTGCGAAGGGTATTTTTAAAAAGCAGGATTTAAAATAATTAAAATAAAGGTGTCAGCTCTTAACATTTCTACCTCCAGGTCAGGCATAAGAATGTAACGGAAGAAGTCCCAGTGCTTCTCCTCTTGTAATGTCCCATCAGGATTTAACTAGGCTGAACAAGGCTGCACAGGAATGTGAAGTAGTCTGATTTTTTCTCTTTTTTTTCTTTTGACCTGAGATAGTCTAAAGAAGTTTGCAAAAGGACATTTTATCTGAGTTCAATCAAGCATTCAAGAAGATGTTCAGAGATGATGTTGAAGACGTACCACCTGTTGCTTGAATTATCCCTTAGTTATTATAGAACCACTCACTTTCGGGAGGTACCATTTAGGCTCATTAAAGTCAGTGCATTTGGAATGAATGCATAATTTAATAGGAGCAGAAAACTGCTTTTGATATTATCTGTAGCATCCAATAAAGAACCGTGATTCTGGTAAGAATTTAATACTTTGGTTTCAACAATTGATTTTTATGCACACATCAACACACAAACCAAGTGATTTTTAGGCAGCTACTGGGCTGAAATGATAAGCAAAGCAGCTGTAGAGGTTGAATTGTTTGTTTTGGGTAGTTAATGAGACCATCCTACATTTGTTTGTAAACTGTGACTGCCAGATTATATGTGGCAATATGTTAATAAGGAAAAATAATTTTGTTTTCTTATACTATGTGTAATACTGGATGCTTGGCATTTCTGTAAACTCTCCAGCGTGTTCAATGGACAGATCTGACTTGGAAGGCACCCAGGTTAGAGTCTCAACAGGAGCAGTGGTTCAAAACCCACAAAGAACGTTTAATCTGCATGACTGAAACAAAGTGTTGGTTAGAAGCTGTAGGACTAAACTTCCCGATCTAACTTTAGGGGATCAGGATATCAAGATACACTCAAAAGCTTTGAAAATCAGTTCCTTTTGACCAAAATAACCTTGGGATCCATCCTTGGGAGACCTTTGGACATATTGAAATCTCTGTGGTCTTTCTTGTCATGGTAAAAAAAAAATTCAATAACAGTGGCAAGTTTATTGAAGGACATAATTGTTCAGGAAAAGTCAGAGAAATGAAGAAGAGACTCTGGAACACTTTTTTTTTTGTTTTTTTTGTATTTGGAAGATGATAAAATAAGTATAAGATAATTATCTGGTTCAGTGAATGTTGGGGAAAAATCTGCTTGAGTTTTCTGAAAACTTGAACAAAGAATGTGTGTCTAGCCTGTGACTGCAGCCTGTACCAGAGGGAGAGAGAGAAGATGCTTTGTATCAGCCTTTGTGTGTACACAATGTTGTACTGATCTAGCTTTTTCCCTGGTGTGTAAAGTTAAGTAGGCCCTAGGGATGTACTAAGTGTGATGTGTTTTGGGCTGATGGTGATCAGTGCATCTTTCGTTGCCAGATTGTTGCATCTGGTAGGGGTCAGACTGTTCATGGTCCAATATTGGACCAATGTTGATGATTCTGCTCCTGTCAGTATTGATACATCTTCATGTATAGTTTCTTTCCTTATTCTCTTTTATATATATATATATGATCCAGTTATTTTTTTATAAGCTGTATTTTTTAATCAGTTACCTTAATTCAGATTCCTTTTTGTAGAAGTTTTTAATAAGCCACTTCAAATATAAACTCGATCTCCAAATACTCCTTTTCAAATATTACTAATGCAAGAGAGGAAGATGATCATGGAGATCTTTGACCAAATTAAGTATAGACTGTAGAGGGGGAAGAAAGTCATACTATGTATTGTTTTCTTTTATCTGTTGAACTTTGCTCAAGTTATTTTGTTATGGCCAAACTAGAGGTGAGTTAAATAAGAGAAAGACTTAAAGATGTGAGTTGGCATTTCTTTGGCTATGAGTGTGCAAGGAACACTGGCTTCCTGCCCCAGCAACGGAGCAGAGCACATCAAGACAGCTGTCGTTCTTGACTGGGGTTTGCTCCAGCCTTGCCAGTGAGAGCTGCTTTTCTGCTGAAGCATCACAGAGGAGCAGCTCTGGCTGGCTTACGGCTGTGGATCAGGAGCACAGGTCACTGGCTACACTGACATCTGAGGAGCCTGGGCTGGTGACGTTACAGCTGGCCAGGGCAGCTGGTCTGCAGCTCCTGTGACAGCTGTGTGATCCTGCAGGACATCCAGGCCCAGTGGTGGTTCAGAAGCTGTAAGGAAGGTTTTGTGCTTTTGCTGCCAGTTTGCTGCAGCACTGGCTGTGTCCAGGCATAGCCTCTCTGTGGTGCCACGATCTGTGTTTCTCCACTGGCCTTGGTATTTTCAATTGGAACTAAACAAAAGGGTGTCATACAGCTTTGCAAAGCTAAAGCATGCATCATTAAAGAAAGTTAGACTTGAATGCATGTGAAATAATCCAGTCTCAATCTATTTTCATTATATTGCCTTGTGTGTTTAGAGTTTTCTGTTTAAAATCCTATCTGTTTGGGACTTGGAGCTATCTGCAGTAAGTTGTATGGAAATGGGAGAAACAACATAGGCTGTGCGTTGTGTTAAAATATTTGTGTGGCTTAAAAGTGTCATAAACCTTTGAGCTTAAGAATTTGGTAATAAATTTGCTTTGATTCTTTGTTGATACAGATATAAATGTCAATGGAAGTAACACAAATGAAAATATATTTTAAAATATAGTAAATACTGGGGTTTCAGTTCCGTGTTTATTTGTGCCAGTGGACACTGCCATTGAGAGTGACACTCTTGAACACTGTTAAGATCTTTGAGATCAACAGCTCATTACACTTAAATGTAATCATGAGAAATCTTTGGTTTCTGTCTGTTCATTCCTTTTTGTTCCTTTTCATCATTTGCAATTTCTCATGTTCTGATGGTTCACAGTGTCTGGAAAGAAGGTGCTCAGTTTGAGATCTTTGGGTGAAGACTTACTCCTGTTATGGGTAAATCTTGGTTGTGCTCAAAACCAAAACAGTGTGTGTGGGAAGTGCAGTCGTCAGTGCTGTGAGCTCAAGTTACCCGAATGGTAGCTCAGATCCAAGTGTTTCAAAATGAAAGATTGTGTAGCAGGTTTTTATGATGTCCTGCTTTTATCCAAGGAATAATAAGGTGTTTTTTGGTCAAAGGGGAAAGGAAGTGCTGGGTGCCAGGGATATCTTAGGGGCTGACAAATGGAGGAGGGGTAGTGACACCTGCACCTACCTAGTGGGCTTTGTGAAAGACATAAAGTGGAATATGGTGTTGTGAAATGTGAACAGAGAAGCCAGTTAACAGAAACATCTTAAATTTACTGAAGTCAGTAAAGCAAGGCAGACTGTGATTATTTTTTTTTTTTTTTTTTAACTAAATACTGGTAGTGCTTCTTTTGGAGGTAAGATAGAGAAATTTCCTAGGGGAAAAAGTCATAGTTTGTTTTCCAGGAAGACACTATTCTTGTTATTTATTTTTGTTTTAATCTGATTGGTTGATTTATAGGAAACATTTTCAGCACATTGGCAGGGCTAGTCTTTGACTGGACAATAGTAAAAGACACAGAGGCTGATGGCTTCTCAGATTCCCACAATGCGCTACGGTAAGTTCATTTAATTTCTTCTCGAATGTCGCGTGTCCACTAAGTTTGTGTATAAATATTTCCCCACATCTAGGCAGTTTACTGAACTGATGCCTGAAATAATACTTATGGGTCGATTGTTTCAGATATTTATTTTTTTTAAGTGCCTACTCAACAGCCTGGGTACTTTCATCCCTGTTTAATTTAACAAATGATAGTGTTAATGAGCAGTCCAGGTAGCTCTAATGCAACAACTAGAAATAAATAGATGCAATTGTTGATCTTCCTGAAGTGTCTTGCGCAAAGGAAAGATGTGTCAGTAAGACTGTTGTCTCAGGATTTCAGCAGAGACATTTATTTTTAAATTAGAAAAAAAAAAATCCTCTTCGTTTCAGAAAGGAGTGCTCCAAACTATAAGAGTTTCAGGTTTCAGTCAACTCTTAGTTCTGGTGTTGAAATAGCTTTCAGAGTAGTTAACCTTTAAATTGGAATGGACCAAGTGGCTGCTTCTAAGCTAGATACTGCTCTCATAGGGTTGGGTGAAATAATTCAATGAAAGGTATTAAATACATTGTCTTTCAGACAAAGCAATGAATGGAAAGCGTTTGCTTGATGAAGAAGCTATGGTGCTTGGCTCATCATCTGTACTGACTCTAAGAATATGTTAACTGGAATTTATAAGTGCTGTGTTTTGTGGAAACTTCTATCCAAACTCTTGAAAGTACTTTTCAACTCAGTAATGAGATAGGTGTTTATCAGCGTTTCTGTATAGTAAGGAAATATTCCCTTCATTTAATGGAGGTGGAGTTCTTGCCCAGAAGTCAGAAAACTCTCCAGTGGCAGGGATAGGAATAGAATCCAGACTATATGATATTTTTTTCTTACCCTCCTGTATTTGCCACCAGACTATCTTTGGCCTCTGGTTTGGTGTTGGGTTTTTTTTATTTTATTTTACTGAGCATGTGCACTACGTAGTCTTACAGTGATGACTTCATTGTTCTGTTCTTCAGTGGCTTCAAACAGAAATTTGAGTTTCTATGCTTATTAAACTATCCAGAATTGAAGGCTACTTATCAGTATCTTGTGTGGGATATTTTTTGTTGAACTCCAAGAGTTTTGTCTTCGCACTGACACCAACTGGTGTCAACACACCAGGATTCTGTTATCTAGTGGTATTGTGCTAGTATTCATTGTACTATGTGCCATGGGGAATCTTGACTTTGCTCAGCCTGAATGTTGGTAGAAAAGATGCCTCCCTGATACATGTTAGTTTGACCAGACTGCAAACACATGAAATGTGAGGTTTTCTCACAAAACAGTTTACAGACATTTCTCGAGTACAGCTTTAGTCAAAACTTCCCTAACATGCACTAAGTTTGTAAGATGAAATAGATTCAAACTCATGCACCAGAGCCTTCAGTTACTTCAGAAAACAGGTTCCAGCAAAATGTGGGTAGATTGTGGAACATGAAGATATAGTTCCCTACATTATTTTCTTTAAAGAACCTGGCTTTATTCCTATGATGATTCTATGACTAGCGTGTGGGGAAACCAGTTCTCTTAGAAAGCACAATGGTTAACCGTTAACTTCCATCCTCAAGCCTATATTTCAAATACATTGGAAAAGGGGTAGGGGTAGTAAATAAGACTCTTTGCTACTGGGTAAACACAAACTGCAATTTTGCAGCCTTAGAGAAACAAAAGCACGGCATTAGCTGAGGAAAGGCCTTTTTGCCCATAATACACTTAAAGCCACAAGTGTGAGCCTGTGGCCTCTACCTACACTGAGAGCCAGACAGCGTGCAGATTGTTCAGTGGGACTTATGATCCAAGTCCTAGTCTGTATGGAGCTTTTTGTTTCAGTATAACTATTTGTTAGAGATGTGATTTTAACCAAACTGATACTGATATATGCTCTACTGTTAGTACAGCTATGATAACTTTTTGTTCTAATGACGGTACAGCTTTGTAAAATGAATGATAAACCGCTATGAATATGAAAATATTTATGTCATGGCAAATTTCTTTCCCCTCTGTCATATCACTGAAATTTCTAACGGTTGCTACAAGTATTCTGCTTGTAGATTTTTTTCATAGCCATTCATTAAACGCGTCCTAGCTTCTTTGTATAGGTCAAAGTTATGTTCTGGTTTGTTAAGCTGTTGCTTTTATAAACGTAAGCTTCGGGTCTTTCACTTCAGTTTTTCTTCAATAATCTAGAGAGTTTTTGCAGTCTACACCTGCTGTAAAAACTGGAGGGATCATTGCAGACAACATGTGCAGTCTTCTGATATCTCTTGAAAGCCCACAAACAAGCTTCAAACAAACTTCACAGAAATTAGCTGCAGATATCTTGAAGAATGAGTAAAATTTGGATATCTGGTCCCAGGCAGACATCTTAAATTTGCTTAAAAATGGTAATAGCTGGGAATAGATGCTGGTGTTGTTTCTCTGTGGGTTTACAATGATCGATTAACAGTTTTCTATTCACTTTTTGGTTCATCTTTCAGTATACTCAAGTTCTTAGAATCCACTTATATTCCACCTTCCTATATATCGGAGATGGAAAAAGTTGCCAAGCAGGGAGATACCATTTTGGTGTCTGGAATGAAAACGGGGAGTTCTAAATTAAAAGCAAGAATACAGGAAAGCGTCTATAAGGTAAGAAACTTGCATTCAGCTTTTTTTATTATTATTCAGTCTTATAGTCCAATGTTACAAAACTACTGAAAGTTTGCCCCACGGAATTATTCCCACTGTGGGTATCGGTGCTGCATCTCTGTCTTACTGGATTGCCTCTGTAGCCTGTATCGCCGAAAGGTGACAGTGCTGCTGTTGATCACCCTGCAAGGGTTGGAGTTTGATGCAGCTTCCTTGGTGCCGTTACCTAACCCAGGACCGTGCACGTGCCAGAGATCGTTTCTAAACCTAGCTCTCTGACAGAAGGCCCTGCGGCAGAGGAATACACTTCAAATACTTCTGGACAATTTGATTATTCCTGATAGTCATTCATGTTATATATCTATAACTAGAATCATGCTGGATAGGGCATTGGGCCTTTAGCTCTTTTTAAAAATAACCAACTAGAACAATTTAGGTCTTTTTTTAATAAATGAATACCTAGAACAAGGATTGCTGTCTTGGAAATACCTTTATTTCCTATTGAGCTTGACATGAGCGTCATACGAATACTTTGTTAGTATCTAATTCTGCCTAATTAGATCCTGGCCCCCAAGGAATGGCTTTTGGATCAGAATGTCAGTGCTACAAGGGTGTTAAACTGCAGTATCGGCAGTCTTCCCGGCTGTTGTGTAGAACCATGCTGTTTCTTTCTTTGTAGCTTGTGGTGACTGAGTTTTTCATTTGACTCTGGTAACAGGGTTGTTTTTTGTCTTAATAGAACTCACAAACACCTGAGAGAATTTTTATGGGTTATCGCTTACAGGCATACTTGGCGTTGTGCTAGTATCGACTCAATACTGTACTTAAAAAAAAAAAAATCCTTCTATAAAATGGTAGGGTTTTCTGAAGTTCACCTTGTATCTGCAGTCTGGTTTTGCAGATCTGTGTTACTACCTGTTGTAATTCATGTTTTTGTTTAAAGCAGAATTGCCTTGGGCTATCTAACCCATACCTGTAAAAAGTGTTCTATGAAAATCTTATCTAAATGTGTATAATACTAGTAATGTGGCACAAATAACAGTGCATGTTAAGAATTGTATTTTTGTTACAGTTCTACGTAATTGTGCTGAATATAATTACATGATACTGGTCTGACTTTTTTTTCTTGAATGCTTGTAGCTTGGTTAGTTTTCTGTTTTAATATTTATTTTTCTGAATTAGCTTTGAACTGATACTGTAAATGAAATCGAAATAGTATTGTTCCATTTGCAATTTTTTATGGCTTTCTGGTTCGTAGTTCCTTTAAATCTTTCACTGCTGCCAGACTGCACATTTTCAGTGAATATCCCTCGAGCTGTAATAGAATTTGTACAATTATCTGTTGTATTCCTAATTTAATAGACCAGTGAGTTTGATACAGATTCCTCAGTGGAGTTATAATGGATATGCTGTACGGAGCTACCGCGTTTTACAGTAGGGAAAATAAATTTCTAGATGTCTGAATAGTCGCTGTGCATCTGTCTCAAGTTTTTCTGTGTTCTCCAGAAAACTGAACCAAAATGATGTCCGGACAGACTTGATTTTTTTCTTCAGCCTTGCACAGTATGCACAGAGCAGATATCTATACCATTCGTTGTCCCTTGCATTTCCCTGTTGTGACAAAATTTGAGATGGTAGTGAAGAGCCAATTACAACAAGTAATATTTTTCACTTCTAGATTATAAGTTATTGCTGCATGGTCTGTTTCAAACAAATGAGCTGCTTTAAATGTGGTTGCTTTTTTTTTCTTCCTTCAATCAATAGCATGTACATCCTGCAGAAGTCAGATTGCTTATTTTGGAAAACATCCTTTTAAATCCAGCATATGACATTTATCTTCTGGTAGGAACATCAATTCAGTACAGAGTTCAGAAAATAAGGCAAGGGAAGATTACAGGTTTGTCCTGTTCTTTTTTCCTTTTTAACGCTTTGTGTGAATTCTTAACTGCTGAGAATTTTTATTGTGTTTAAACTACTTTGTTAATATTTGATACTGTTTTCCTAAACCACATGGTGATACAGCTGTTTAGCTTTTTCTGTCAAAACAATTCTGTCTGTAAAGGATATATTCTTGCAGATTTGTAAGGGTGACTTAGAATAGGAGCTGACACAGATGTACTCATTTGTTTCACATGGATTAAGATACTGTGTCTTGCTTAGTTAGATCAAATTTCAACCAGTGGATTCTAACAGAAATTTTTTTCTTGACAAATGGGTTTGCTCCATTTTTGCGAGTGCGGGTTAGTTGGCTTTATGTCCATTTAAAAGAGTGGAAGTTGGTAATTGCATCTGTTGCTTACAAGGAGCCTGTGCTGGTAATGACTTTGATGGTGGGTTTTTGGCTGGTTGGTTTGTTGGGGGCTTTTTTTGTTTTTATAGAAAGTAGGTAATGTTTTACTAGGCTAGTTTACTAGGTTAGTAAACTAGGCTCACTACATCAGCTGGTAGCGCAGAACAGAGCAGCAGAAGTTGTCAGTAACACATAGGAAGTAATTTGACCACTTTTGAAGCTGGGGATGAATGGGATATTGGTCGAAACAGTGGGATGATATTAGTTGGAAATCGCAGCTTCAAGGAAATTGGAGTTGGGGGAGAAGCTTATTTTGTGTTTATGTTGATAGATCACAGAAATGCTCTTTCTATAAGACAATAAAATACTGGTTTAATGTGTGCACTAAGTATCAATAAAAACTAATCACCAATAATTAGCAGCATCCAAACACTGACACACTTGCTTTTATTGTTTCATATGATGTCTTGTTTTACGTACAGAATTAATGATGCCATCTGATCAGTACGAACTGCAGCTACAGAACAACGTACTTGGTCCTGAGGGAAATCCGTCGTGGTCGGTTGCCAGGTTGGACCAGGCAACGTCGGTTGTGACTGCATTGCAGCAGGGACAAACTAACCTTGTACTTGGGCACAAGAGTATCCTTCCTAGGTGATGCTTTTCCATCCAGATCTTTGTGGCAGCAGACAAACTTTCCACCCTTTGCAGCACAAAAAGATAAAATTATCCACATTTGCACCAGTAGTGTTGAAAAGCAGGAGCACCTGGTAGAGCCATAGAAAGCAGCACTGCTGTGAATTCAGTCTCCACAGAGCTGCCTGATGCCTTGAAATGTTCTAAGAAATTAGGTTGGCAAAAGTTCAACTAAATCATGTCTGTTCCCCTCAGTCAATGTGGAAATGTGATGGGGCTTTATGTAATTTTTATATTTAGAACATTCTGTTCTCTAGTGGGGTCTCTCAGGGTACTGGGGATAACATTTATTTTCAGTGTACAATTAGCTTTGAATATCTAAAGAGGCACAAGGAGCCCCAGGAACAGGGGCCCCAGGAGCTGATCTTTACTTGACTTTTGTCAAAACTTTTCTGTTCCTTTACTGAGACCTCAGGTATTCGCATGCAAGGCGTTTCCAGACTACCAAACAGCACTATCTATGTTGTAAATCCTGGGTATTTAGGTTGGTATTGGCTGCAGTTTTCCTGATAGCTTAATATAATTTCTTGCCTTGTTTTTGTGTGAGTGTTTTTCTATGTGTATATACACGCTTCAATTTCTCATATTACTTTTTATAGAAAAGTAGTTTTATTCGTGAAAGTAGCTCAATATGAAATAGGTTTAGTAATAAATACATACTGTTTTTCTTTCATCTCCATATTCAGCAGCTTGAAACAATGAATGTGCATCTTCAGAGCGTGGGCACCAGAAGCAAAATGCTCTTATCCATTACATAAAGAGGCTGTTGGTTTGTGCTGTTCAATATTTCCTGTTTTGTAGGATTTACAGTTCATCCAGGTGACAGATGGGTCCTAGAAACAGGCAGACTTTATGAAATTACAATTGAAGTGTATGATAAATCAAGCAATAAGGTGTATTTATCTGATGTAAGTTGAAATGTCGATATACTTCTGAGTGTCTGTTTCCTAAATCTTGGCTTTCTGTGAAATTAGTTCAGCAGTTTCTTATTTACGTGGAGTTAGGATATTTCAAAGCATATTGCTTCTTGCCTTTTCCTTTTTTCCCTTTGTTTTGTTGTTGTTTGGTGGTGTTTGGTTTTAGTGTTTTTTTGGTGGTTGTTTTTTTTTTTTTTTTTTTTTTTTTTTTTTTTTTTTTTTTTTTTTTTTTTTTTT
>Ga0065711_1005904_pt1 | contig 19874 bp, 11 predicted proteins | sample Hoacrofraction12_FD_59098 | JGI IMG/M metagenome (GOLD analysis project Ga0065711, IMG submission 59098) | Hoatzin crop microbial communities from Cojedes, Venezuela - Epithelial fraction 12 v2 (version 2) | ecosystem: Host-associated > Birds > Digestive system > Esophagus > Crop | place... | reverse complement strand
CATCTTTTCCCAACTCCTCCTCCCATGCCACATGGCATAGGGTTCACAAAGACCTGTGCACATGGTATATATAATTTTCTGGCACAGAACATGCTGTATACAGTATTCCCACCGTATGCCACCAGCTATGCTATATAGCAATACCTTTTTGACCCTGCAATTTCTGTGCTATCACAGAAGACTAAATTTTCCCCCCGTTTCAGGCCTGAGTCACTGGGCTTGACACAAAACAGCTCTGCAGAGCGAGGAGGAAGGAGCTCTCCTCCTCCCCAGCTCAGGGGCTGGCAGTAGCAGCAGCCTGGAAATGCTGATCACTCTTGCCACTTTTTGTGGAGGCGTCAGCGAGAAAGCAGCTAATGGCTGGTGAGGAAATCAACAGAGAGGAGGCACTTCTCATTTTCCTCATCTCTGCCTTTTTATGTCCAACTTCAAAAACCTGCTGGGCAGAGAGGGCCCAGAGCGCTTTCTTTTCGAGAAGTTTCATTAGGCAGGTATTCAGAGGTCTCCTACACACAGAGGAAGATCCATCACCCACCTTCATAAAAAATGTCTTTCTCCCCCAGGTCATTGATCTGTCTGAGCAGAGCTACTGTCTTCTTCCCAGCAGACAAGGACTGAGTGTTAGGAGCGGACAGGCTACAGGTGCGTTTTCAAACTAAGAGCAAGAGCCAAAGCAAGAGCAAGAAACAAGTTTGTTCAGGGATGGTACAAGTTTACCCTGCCACTGCCAAAATGGGGCCCTCCTTGGTGCTTTTGTTCTCTATTTGAATCTAGAATGGTGGGAGACTAGATGCCAAAGTCAAAAGCTCTCCTTTCCCATGCAAAAGCTGCCTTCGTGGTCACTGGATGGCTGCAGGGATGATCTGGACTAAGAGAGAGGAAAGGAGCAGCTCTCAGCTCTGTGCAACAGGAACTTTGGTTAAACAGAGATGCTCCAGCAGCAAGGCCACTAACACTCCTAGTGAAACACACTGCCTATGGCCAAGTCCTAACAGGAGAAAATGCAATCCCAAGGCAGCGTGCACAGGGGGGTTTGCACCCACAGGGCCTATTTTCACGGTGTCTGACACATTTCCCGGTGATATTCAATTAGAGGGTCACCTCCGTAGGAGGCGTGAACGTGCTTTCACGCTTTTCCCTGCCAATGGCAGCACCTCATAGGAAAGCTGTAAAGTGACTGAAGACTCCTGCTCTCCCTTCCACACACTGCCAGCAAATTCACTCTGCCTGCGATGTCTTGTTTTCGTGTGCACATTCACGTACTCCTCTTCAGAAGAGTCCCTTTCACTACCAAAGTAGGGAGTAAGTCAAGGCTTCCCCTCTGCTTTCAGTGACACTTTAAGAAGAGGAAATCCATCTCTCCAGGACCTAGACACCCGGGAGGCTTCCTCAATTCCTTGTTTATGTTTAAAATCCAACGTCGATCTAAACTAAAAAGACAGCTTCTAGGGGACATCAAACACCGTTTATTTTGATCAAGATTTTTTCAGAGAATTTACCTACTTCGTGAGAAACAAAACTTAATTTTGTCAAGGAGAGAGAAAAATTACTCTGTCTTCCAACTCTACACACAGATGCCTTCTCTCCCTGTATTCGCAGGAAAGAGAGCAAATCCTAAAGTAAGGTTTTCACTGAACGACCAAAATGCCTCAAAGCAGAAAAGTATCCAGAATTTTTCCTCATTTGAATTCGAAAAGAAATCCAGCAATTTTTCATCAAAGATGTTTCAGCATAAAAACACTGCCCTGCTGCTTTGAAAACAAGCAGTCGCTCCAAGGCTGCCACACTTTGTCAGCTATTATAAGGGTGGTCCGAAGTGAAGTGCAAGATATCTCACTGCAGCTAAATTCAGGTCCTGCCATCCTTGAAAATGACTTGGTAAAATGGCCTTACCAGCCCCAAATAAAGGACAGCCATGCAAATCAGTGAAGCCTGGCAGCTTTGGTGCTGACAGACTCTTGGTGGGTCACACTGATATGCAATTTGATCTTTAGGTGACTGCTCAATAGCTTGAGCAGGAGCATGAGAAATGAAAGCACATCCCAGTTTTATTTAAAAACCACTGTCAGAGCGGAGATCTACACAACTTGCTTGTCCTTTCCCCACGGGAGCAACTCTAGCAGCTACTTGCACTCACTGTCCATGTGTGACACACTCACCCATTTGCTAATTGGATCCTACATCTATCCTTTCTCCAGGAAAAGTGATTGTCAATATTTATAAATGCAGACTCAGCAGAAGTGAAAAGCAAACCTACTTCTCTCACGTCATACGCAGCACCGGATGTTTCAATCCTGTCTTTGAGCCCAAACAGCCCTGGCTCCCAGCTAGACAACGCTGGTGTCAGCGACCATATTCAACCCCTGAACACTGGCAGTTTCTGCCTTCAGTCCCGGCGCCAACACACGAGTGGATCAAGCCTTGCTGGTGACTGGGACGAGTCAGTTCAACTCCTGGTGCCAGCTCCTTCTCACACCGTTTGCTTTTCAAGGTAGCAGTACCCCACATGTTCAGATGCTACTGAAACCCACGAGAGCCTGGCTCACTTGTGGCTACAAAACGTAATAGATATGCGTGTAATAATGTGCTGCTTTGGTTTTGAGAAAACTGCCTAGAAAGGAATTTGGATGGGTTTCTTTTAAGGGACTGAGTCATGTAAATTTGGAGAGGAAACATATGCCAGTGTTCTAATACTAAAGATGCCAAAAATGCTGCAGTCACCCACTCAGAGTAATGAGAATTAAAACTCCCTTGCATCCAGATCCCCAGCCTACTGTCTTGCCTTTTAAGATGCACAAATGTTAAGGGAGATGCTTCTGGATGCACAGCTTTTGACTACACTTGCACCTTCTACATTAGATGTTTTCAGATCCAGAATTTCAGGCTAAGGCAGGCTCTCAGGGAAGATCCTTCTAAATTTTTTCACGTTACTGAGAATAATGTAGGAACATTTTTACCAGAAGAAATTTTAGTATTTCCATGGTTTGGAGCCAGATTTTGAAATGCAAGCAGGATTCCCCTGATGTATTAGGTATGTCTCTGTGCAAAATGTGTTCTATATATAGAATAACACGCTCTGTGCAAAATGTGTTCTATATATAGAATAACATGCTCTAAAAAACTGACTGCACATACTGAAAGGAATCTCTGATGTTCATAGTTGTACGTTTTAGAAATTTCCCTTCAGTTCCTCTCAACTCCAGCCAGACTATACAAACCTGATACTAACTGACAGCACGTACATGTGCATGACCTTTTCGGTAAGCAGCTATAGCCCAGTTTTCCAACAAGGTAAAAAAAACAACTTTGTCTTCTTCCACACTGAATGCATGAACATTTTTACCTGTAATCACAGCTCTTCTTTTCCTATTATCTTTCGTCCACTCTTACAATTTTTCACAACAAAAGAACAGCTCTAATGTTTGTAGATCTACTTTTAGACAAAACCTTCAATGAGGTCTTCATTTTTTACTGCTTTGAAGTTGCGACTAAAGTCAACTAGGGCTCTGCTTTGGGCATATTAAGTAAGATACATGTGTGTATGACTGTGTGCTAGGTACTTTGAGGTATAAAGTCCTCAGCATTTAAATTTGGGCATCCAAAGATACACAGACACTGCTTTAAACTTTGATTCCTGACTGTACATAGGTGAGGGAAGTACCATCTATAGGATGCTGTGAAGACAAGTTCTGAAACATTTCAACAGTTTCTGGATGCCACATCAAGACTCTGTGCAAATACCAATGAGGAAACCAGACATTTTGAATTCAGCATAGGAAGTGGATAATGTACATTAAACAAGTGCCTGGAACCATTCTCTGAAGGACACAGTTGCACAATTATACACTACATAAGAAAAGTGGCTCTTTGGGGTTAAGGTGAAAAAAACCATAACGTGGTATGTTACATAATTCAGGCGTGATGGAAACAGGCACTTTTACAAATTTCTCAGTACTTCAATTTGAAGCCATAACAGATTTTAGGTACAGTTTTTATCTAAATAGCCAAAACAGCATCGCCATGAATTACAAGAATTTCTGCGCACAGGGTCAGGAACATTCGCTTCTCTGCAGGAGATTACAGTATCAGTGCTGTTACAGAGGGAAGAAAACAACCCAACTCATCCCACACACCGAGAGTATGAAGGATTCCGACACAATATCACTTAGCTCAATATTTTTAGAGTATTTAGCGTCAGAGAATTAGGATCACCAAATAATACAGAAGATGCTAAAGGTCCTGTCTAAAAGGCTGGACAATACCAACAGCACTGTTCTCATGACGGCATCCACAGTAACTCCAAGATGAAAACAGCTGTCCAAATTTAGCCGAATTGGGGAGGACAACTCTAGGCTTGACAACAATGTTGTCCCTTCGTGGTCCATCCACAGCTGCACCTTTCCTTAGAGCAGCTGGCTTCAGCACCTCCTGCAACAGATCCTGGGATAGAAAACCCTACTCCACACCTACGGAACAATTCCTGGTTCTTTTATGTAAAACCGTGGAGGAAGATACAGGAGGCACAGAAACGGCTTGGCTCCCTTCAAACAAGCAGCAGATGTCTTTCTGCATGAGCAGTGTGTGGGAGACGCTCCAGCAAACTTCAGTGCTACAGGGTCTGGGCTCCATGAAATTAGAGATTGGATCCGCAGATTAGAAACAACACATGCCACTCAATTAGCAATACGTTGGCTGCCAGACAAGCTCTAGGGCCATTTTCCATGATCGTGGGTCTTATCTTCAAAACCCAGCCTCCTCCCCCACTTCAGTGCTACCATCACGTTCAATGGTAATATTCAACCATCCCTGCAAATGTCTCTAACTAGAAGGTGTTAACAGTGGGCTTATCTAGTACCTACTCAAGCAAATTTGCCATTCTTAGAGAACACACCGAGCACAAGCCATGACTGACGCTCCGTTCTCAGCTAACATCTGATTAAAAGCTCAGCTATTGAACATCTTCTGCCATGTGCCCTTTGAAAAAGCCACATTGAGTCACCCACATGAAGAAACAAGAAGCTTATTTTTCCCCCTTCAAATGAAGGAAATTCTGGGGTGTGAGATGGTTAGAAGGGTGCACAATAATTGCCATGACATCTAGTAGGCCAGAAGGAACTATAATGACTCTTGAGCTTCAGCACTGCAATTTCTGGAAGCGTCATGCTCCAGGTCAAGGTCTCCTGTCAAAACAGTCTTTTGCTAAATAAAGACAATTTGGAGAGCTCGGCTGTAGTTTATTGTTTGTTACGTACCACTAATCATGTCTCCTTGGGCAGTGGAAGAACTCAAAGAAAAAAGCTAAAACTCTTCTCAAGCACACCACAGGCTAGGGAGACAGTTTCAGACCTGACATCAAAGCCTCTCTGCTTTACATCACACTGCAGTCACAATATCTGGCCTTCCTCATCTTTCTTTGACGTTAACTGGATCAGATACAGCTATTCTTCACATTTCAATTGATCTCCTAACTTCCAGATTTTCACTTGTCACTGTAATATCATGCTACACTTTTGTCTCATTTCTTTTGTACCTTACCTGTTAGTATTCTCCAGGACTTCAACCTTCTTACGCAGCTCACTATTTTCATTTGAACAAGTCTCAACTCTGTAGACAGTACAAGGAAAGAAAGAGTAAAAAGTCATTGATTAAACTCGCTTTCACAAAGAGCTCTATGATCTCGCCTACATTTAATGAAAAGTTACACCAACAAACTTTAGTAATAATCTTTAATCATACTTCAGGGTGTAAAAGACAGCGCAAAAGATACTAGCTGTGGAGCACTTGCTTACAGTGCCCAACTACATCCCAGCAAGTGCAGCTCATTCAGGACGGGCTGTAAACGACTTCTTGCCCCTTGAAATTGCAACAGCAAAGACCCTGCTCAGACTTCTTCTGTGCCTCACGCCATGGGACAGGTAGTTTAAAAGTCACAGAACATGCTATATTTGTTTTGTTAGAAAGCATTTTGTGCAAAGGTGTCAATGTGTGTGTGTGCGCGCACATAACTGCTAGCATGAGGCACCAAGCAATTTTGCAAGTGCCATGCTTCTGAAATCAGATCCTCAAATTTCAAGCTTAGGGAGGTTAATAAGCCAGGAGAATTCACTACCAAGAGAGTGCTCATTTCCACACTGCTCCTGGAAACCCCCTAAACTAAAATTGTTTGTCGTATGACATGCCACGTAAGAGGTCCAAGTAAAAATTTAGACTGAACGTAAGGAAGAATTTTTTTACAATGAAGGTGGTGAGGCACTGGAACAGGCTGCCCAGAGAGGTGGGAGATGGCCCATCCCTGGAAACCTTCAAGGTCAGGTTGGATGGGGCTCTGAGCAGCCTGATCTAGTGGCAGATGTCCCTCCTCATTGCAGGGGTGGTTGGACTAGATGGCCGTTAAAGGTCCCTTCCAACCCAAACTATTCTGCGATTCTAGGAAAAATATGGGACTCCTACACAGACAAACATGACCAGATGGAATAGCTTCAAGAAGGAAAAAGGTAAACCAAAATATCTTTGATATCTGTATGTATATGGTGGAATTTCACAAGAGTAACTCTGAGAAAGCAAGACTCATCCATAAAGAGATAAGAAGAAAAAAAGGAAATTACATCAACGATATCACCGAAGATGGTACAAGGGGTTTAACAGCTCCATCCGGTGACGTCCACGAAACAAATACTAGAACACTTGTCTGGTGAAAGAAAGATTAACTTGGGATACAAATTGCTAACTGGGGGTTTGGCTCCTTCTCGCTAAAGGAAGCCCATGGGTCACATGCTGTTTTCCCGAGTTCTGCTTATTTTCCAAGGCAGCCTTGCCTCACCCACTTCCTACTTCTGTCTCCATCTGCACGGGAAGACAGAGTAGATTCACTCTAAATCCACCTTTCCCTGGATGCTGCCCACCCGCGAGGCCAGCAGAGCTGCACGAGCGGGAGGCTGACAGCAGATGGGTCTTGCCTTATTTAAGGTTTGAAGTCTTTGTCGAGATGTTAGCAACGTGCTGGAGGTAGATGCAGTTCTGAACAGAGCACCCCAGCACACGCACAAGCAGAAGGCAGAAAAAGGCCCTTTTCTCAGTCACAACCGCGAGATGGCAGCTGGCACTCTGTGCACAAAACAGTCCCAGCACCAGCAGCTGGATCCCTTCCCAGTCCAGCAACCAGTGCTATCGGCCCGCTTCAAACAGGACGGAGGCTGGCTTACTTTTTTTCCAGACTGTCCATGTATTCTTTCTTTTTTCTTCTACTTTCCTGGGCAGAGATCTAAGGAAAAAGGAAGAAAAACACCAAGTATTTGCAGAGGAAAAAAAAGCATCAGAGATAAATTAATAAACTGGTAAAAAGCCCTGACGTTACTAGATTCAAGCCTCCCTGCTGTTCTCATTTCTGTTCCTGATAAGTGACTTCGTCTGTTTTCACATCCTGAAGCCAGACTGCTCCTCTCAGTAGCAGGAAAAAGATCATTTGCTGCTCTTAAGAGACCTGACCTTAAAAAGTAAATCAGATTTATCTGGAGAGAATATCCTAGGACAAATACTAAAAGATGATCCCAGCACAATGCCCTGCATCTGGGAGAGGCGCAGTCCATGCATGCGCTAGAAAGCAGCTTTGCAGAAAAAGGCTTGCATGTCCTGATGAACAACAAGCCAGACACCAGGCAGCAGTACGCTCCCGTAGCAAAGGCGGCCGACCAGATCTGGGTCTACATTAACAAGACTGCAGGTTGCAGGTCGGGCGAGGCGGTTCTTCCCCTCTGTTCAGCGCCTGCAAGACCACAGCCGAGTACAGCATACAGTCTGTGGCTCTGAAGTAAATCCTCTGGATGTACAGCAGCAAGCCCAGAGGAGGCCCACTGCTATAATAAGCATGCAGAAGCACGTGACATATTGGGAAAGGCAGATAAAGCTGGGTTTGTTCAGATTGAAGAAGAGAAGGCTAAGGAGGGAATGCTGTTGCTGTCTTCACCTATCTTCTGTAGCAAAGATGATGTCAGAGTCTTCTCAGACACATACAACAAAATGGCAAGTGGCACCAAACCCAAGTTGCAACAAGGGAAATTCCAACTGGATGTTAATAATTCTATTTATTTGCTTTTACCACAATAGTGGCCTAATATGGGAACAGGTTGCCCAGAGATGCTGAGGACTCGTCACCCTTTGAGACAGTAAAACATCACTGGACAAGTCCCTGGGCAACTTGCTTCAAGCTGACCCTGCTTTCAAAGCAAGAGGTTGGACCAAAGGACCTCCAAAAGTCCCCTCCAATATAAATGACTCTTTACTATATGAAAACGGTACATAAAATGCACAGGGTCACTTCCAAAAATTTTGCAAAACATATCACAAGACCAAAATCCAATTCAGTGTGAGAAAATTTACATGTCTATCTGCAAAACCAATAACAGAATGCATTAACCTTCAAAGATGTGCTAATATCCTTTAGAATGAGTGAGCTGACCAGGTCTGAAAAAAAAATGCTTTCCTCCCTATCACTGGGCTATTCCCCAGGCTGGAAGAAAGGAAAGACTTGTAGGGCATTTCACAGGCTTGGCATCAACCATTCACTTAAAGGTCATGGAATTCAGTGATCAAAAGACTAGAGCACTGAAATACATAGTCAGATCTTAAAACATCAAACAGTGGAAAAGAAGCCTTCATCACCACAGAAAGAACATAGAGGTCTTTGCCTGCCATAAGGGTAGGACTGTACTGTTTTTGAAATGGAGCCAAAAAGCAGCAACTTGATAACCTGCTTGCTCAATACTCTATTGTTCCTGTGTTCATGTAAATACCTAGACAGAGGTACGCTGTCACAGTGACAGAAAAATTCCTGATGTGTTTAGGAGCAAAGAAAAACACTTTACTAAAAGACATCTTACAGCATTCAACCGTACCACAGAGCATTACTGCAGAATTGCTGCATCATTTTTTTAACTGAAGGATGAGTGGGAACTACTCAGCAAAGCTAATATTTACCTTGTTCTTTATTTTTCTGCGGATTTTCTTCAGCACTTTCTCCTCTGCTTTTGTCAGGGGCAGTTTGGTAGGGATTGGGTAGCCCTCTGCTATCAGCGTCCTCTTCTCCTCCTCTGTCAGGATGAGTGGGCCGGTCCCCTGTAACTTCTGCAAGTGTCACAGAAATGAAGTAATATAACAGTAAGTGCACACAGCTCTAGAGAAAAGGGTGTTAGGGAGAAAAGGCAGGAGCTCTCCCACTTCAGAGAGGACTCTGCCTACTAAAACAGCAGCCTCTTGCAATTGGGAACGCATGGAAGGGGAAGACCTTTTGGAAAGCTTCCAGAGACTGAACCTTTGGGTCAGGATTCCCTCAAAACAGTTGTTCTCAGCCCTGCCCTGCACACACTGAGGCCAACAGTAAAACTTCCCTTGGTTCAAACAGGGAAAGACAAATGAGAAGCACTGCTGAAAATCCCTCTCTAAAGATTACCACTTAGTTTCAACAAGGCAAGAGGACAGATGCAGATCTACCAGGGACAGGTTAACCCAGCAGGGTTGGGCTCTGACACAAAACACAACCCATGGTGGGAGAAACCCAATAACACTTGAACCCTGTCTCAACTTAGAGGAGAGGCACACACTGTTCTCTGTGGGAGCAGAACAGACCAGTCAGCAAGAACTACTGGATCTGCAGCTCTAACCAGAGATGGATTCCCCTAAAGAACAACACAAAGTTGGCAAATCCATGGCAAAACCAGTAATCAAAAAAAAAAAAAAGAAAAAAAGAGAGACAGATAGACAGATGCTGGAAAAAGCCAGCCCAACTTACATGTGGTGCCGTCAAGAGAGGGGAATTGGAGAGCGCTGAAGCTGTGCGCGATGTCACTTTAGCCGTGGCTTGTAGCTGGATTGGGCTTGAAGGAGGGAGCGATCTAGCCGGGCTCTGTCCTCCTTCACAATCACTGCCATGGCTGCTGGGAGGGGTTGGAGGCAAATGCAGGGGGTCCACTGCTAAATGGCAAGAGAGACAAGACACAAGGACTTGAGGTGCTAATTTAAATTTCCACGAGAGCCGCCATCACCAGCAGCACCCAGTTTCCAAGACTAGGACTGTCTGCTAAAAAACGGATCAAGCAAAAATGGCAGCTTGGAAGATTTTCAGAGCATGGAGGTCTCCAAAGGAGGAACGAAACACAGCAGCTATCTTTAGGTTCAACAGACAAAACCGGGCTCTGCGCATATGCTCCAGTCATTCCTACCTACACTTCAGCTTCTTCTCCAAATGCTTTGAGGTTTAAGTATAATCCTTCAGTACAAGTTCCCTGTCCCTGGGAAGCCACATTAACAGAAGGTCTCTGAGCCAGCATGCTTTCTCTCCAAAAACAATAGTCTTTCCTAACTTTGCTGTGGATTAAGCAGTCGTATTTTTCAAGAGAAGTGATCATAGAATAGTCTGGGTTGGAAGTGACCTTTACAGAGCATCTAGTCCATCCGCTCCTGCAGTGAGCGGGGACATCTATGACTAGATCAGGCTGCTCAGAGCCTCATCCAACCTGACCTTGAATGTTTCCAGGGATAAGGCATCTACCACCTCTTGGGGCAACCTGTTCCAGTGCCTCACCACCTTCATCGTAAAATATTTCTTCCTTATATCCAGTCTAAATCTACCCTCCTGTAGTTTAAAACCACTACCCCTTGTGTCCTGTCACAACAAGCCCTGCTAAAAACTTTGTCCCCATCTGTCTTACAAGCTCCCTTTAAGTACTGAAAGGCTGCAATAAGGTCTCCCTGCAGCTTTCTCTTCTCCATGCTAAGCAGCCCCAACTCTCTCAGCCTCTTCTCATAGGAGAGGTGCTCCATCCCTCGGATCATTTTTGTGGCCTCCTCTGGACCTGCTCCAACACGTCCATGTCTTTCCCATGCTGGGGGCTCCAGAGCTGGACGCAGGACTCCAGGTGGGGTCTTACAAGAGTGGAGTAGAGGGGCAGAATCGCCTCCCTCAACCTGCTGGCCGTGCTTCTCTTGATGCAGCCCAGGATGTGGTTGGCTCATGTCCAGCTTTTCATCCACCAGCACCCCCAAGTCCTTCTCGGTGGGGCTGTTCTCAATCCCTTGACACTGGGTGTTGCCCCAACCCATGCACTTGGCCTTGTTGAACCTCATGAGGTTCACATGGGCCCACTTCTCGAGCTTGTCCAGGTCCCTCTGGATGGCGTTCCATCCCTCAGGCATGTCAACCGCATCACTCAGCTTGGTGTCATCTGCAAACTTGCTGAGGGTGCACTCAATCCCACTGTCTACGTCACTGAATTCAGCTGAATGTCTATGTCATTGGATCACATCCCAAGCGTTATACGAACAGGGAGGAGAGAAATAATTTGCCTCCTAAGGACCTGCTTTGGCACAACTCGGAGGAAGTGACAACCTAGCGACAGTGCAGGCTTTAATGTACTGATGGAGCAGGAGCAGTATAGGCAAGCACCACAGGAACCTCCCTCACACTGTGCCATCCAGGGCCGTAAGCTAACTTCAGCTGCACTTGCAACCAAAAGAACCTGTGCTAGAATTGGCAAGCAAAGTGCTGTTTATGACCAAATGGGTCTGGACCAAGAGAAACAAAGCAATGTCTCACCTACTCATATTACATGGACAATTTAGCAGATGTCCAAAACAGCCATAACTGAGTCATTTTTTTTTCTCTGAGATAATTTACAGCAATGGAAATTGGGAGTAGGAAGATCCAAGGCTGAATTTGCCACTTTCCAATTCTGTTATACTTTGCAAATTTGAGTGGAAAAGATCTAATGGGTGATGGGGGTGGAAGGAAGAAAAATAGTAACAAATAAAAGCTATTATACGTGAGCTCTTTTTGTCTAGCATCCTAACTCTAGAAGTTGCCAGAGGAACATCCACACTTCAAAAACAGCAAGGCCCTTAATTCCACAAATTGAGCAACTGAATCTACGCCCTGGGTTGAGATATAGCCTCCCTTTTTCCATGCACTACATCACTTGCTTCTCTCCCTAGAGCAGTTCTACTTACCTACACAAATTAATTCACTACCAGAATATCAAGTGTTCCTAAGTGAGATGCAGTTATCTGCTCAAATTTCAGCCCAAATATCGGTCTCTTTCAAACTTTTCTTGAGTTAACATATCACGTGCCACAAAATTGTGCTTAACTTTCAGGGTAGGGATCATTGCTCCTCCTTCCTCGTTTATAGATTAGTGCAAATGGATCCCGGCAGTTCTACCAAACGCTACCAAAACTAATATGCTACAAACAGATGCACCTAACTTTTAATTTCACATAAACTCACATCCTTGCTTTTTTATCAGGTTAAAATGGTAAAGTTTCCACTTATGCTCTTTATGCTTTCTATGTCTTAGTTAAGTCCTCTCACATTGATTTCTCTTCTAGCCTGAACAGTCCTGTACTTTAAGGATTCAAACTCCCTCCAGCGCCTGTACAATTGTTAATACGCTACAGACAAAAAAGGGATCATTTCCTTTGTGATAGGCAAGAAAAAAAAAAGAAAAAACACATAAATGGGTCAGAGAGAGGTCTTCAGCAGCCTGAGTTGAATCCCTACAAGGCAACAGCTTCAGCCTAAAGATTAACACGGCGAAAGAGGAGGACAAATATTTAATCGGGGTAAAGTACATTTATTGTGCATTCTGGTCATCTCCCCCTGCATTTAGGGTTGGTAATTAACAGACCTTCCTTAAAAGAGAGGTTCAGGAATTGATCCACTTCATGGGGCTCCAATTTAATCTCTGGAAGAACTTTCTGGCTCAGTGGTTTCATCTAGAAAAGAGAAATTAACAACATGAAAACCAAAAGCACACATCTTTAAAATCTTAATAGAAGGAATCAAGGATGACTTCTCCATACATGGAGAGATTTCCCTCTCCTCCTGCTCTGCTACAGGCAAAGCTTTAACTGCTTCACACAGTTTGCTAAACCAGGCTACAGAAAATACTGCCCTGACTACTCCCACTGCGGCTTTTCTTACTACTATATTTAGCTAAATAAAAGATTACGCCTCAGAGATGACATTTCAGACTGAAAGCTAGCATGCAACCCACTCGAATTACTTCTCCTAGCAACAGAGCTGCCGCTAGGATTTGCCGGACCGCACCGTCTGTTTGAGCTGAGACAGCAGCGCTCCTGGCAGTGGGGGACAACCTGTTCAAGACTCTTGTCATCTGGGAGCAAGAGCAAGGTGCCAGTCACTCAGCACCAGATTACGGGACCCAAGTTCATTTCACGGCGTGGAGGAGCAGGAAAAGAGACAGTCACGGCTGACCGAAGTTTGGAAGACATCTGGCTTGCCCTGTTGAGAGGGCTGGGGCACCAGGCTGCCAAGCTGTTGCCCACAGTCTGCCTGAATGCTACAGTCCCAGGCTTGAGGAAGTCAGTCTGGCACATCAGCACGCTCACTGCAGCCAAAATCTCTCCCAGTAACCTGTGTAACTAAGCTGTGCAATGGTAACGAGCCCCCAGCTAGTCCCAATATACTCTTCACAAATCACGGTACCCCGAGCTACAGCAGGACTACGTACTGAGGACAGCATGTCCAGACTAGAAGAGGATTACAGGAAACTTGTGTTTAACTTTCTCAGTTTCTCATAAAATAATTTCTGTTGCACATATTTCTGATCCACATCACAGTGGAAACATTTATTTTCAGCATTCACTAACTCCACCCAGCCTGGACTGACATCGCACCCTGGGGACTGAGACCAGTGATGCCGCTTCCTGCTCTGACAGGGGACTCTGGTGAGCCACCAGCTGCTGCCGTTCCTTCTCCTTAGCTCAACCACAGCCAAACTAAGCCCATGTGAATGCTCACGGGCTGCTTCAGCTGGGGTCAGAAAGGCATCACAAACGCTCCTTGCCAGGCAGGTTGGTGTGGAAGCAGCAGCAGCTCAGAATGTCAAAGCTTCATAGATCTAGCAAACGTGACTTAGCTGGCAAACAGGGAAACTCTCCAGTCATTTCAAACAAGGAGTCTTGTTCTGATTAGGGGGAGGCACAGCAGCACTAAAGCAAGTTATTATGGAAGACACACAGCTTGTCACAGGCCTGACAGCGCAAATGGGTTGGTCAGTTCAGTGGGGACCTGTTCACTAGAAACTGTTTAGGTATTTTTAAAAATGCACGAGCCCCAGGCTTTGGGGCTAGCATAGAAGAGAAAGTTAAGACCTGAAGATGTAGATAATGGGACAGAAGCAAACACTGAAAAACATTAAAGCAGACTGCACTGCGCACCCTGAACTGACCACCTTTTGCACCAAGGAGGCTACACGGGTATGCAGAGTCTTAGGAGAATCTGTAGCTAACTGCGCGACGAGGAGAACAGAAAGTCTGCGTGTACCAGGGCATCTGTCTGCAGCTCAGGTTGCTCCCCTTCCAGCGATGTGGCCGTGACGGTGAGACTGACTGAGGGAGCAAGGCCTGACGTCTCGCACAATGCTGGCTCAGTCTTTATTGCTGCTGGAGTCAGCTCTGTACCCAGGCACCATTCCTTATTTTCCAGGTCACCTGCCAGGGAAGGAAATTGGACACCACATGTTTAGGTCAGAGACAGAAAGGCTACAAAAGAAAATAATGTCATCCCTCCTCCAGAGAAGGGAAACAAACATAGAAGGCATTTCAGTCTATCAACAAAACTCTGTCCTCACTATTCAGCTCTCAGTCAATGCGGACAACTGTGCCATTTCAGGCTGTAACCTAATCCTGGCCCCAGGATATGGAGAGGAGCAGCGAGGAAGACACCGAGCACTAATCACTGTACACTGTCGAAAGCCACTAACACATGGCAGAGCAAGACTCCACACGCCACTGGGTAAAGCAGCCAGGGAGCCATGTCCTACGCGCGCTAACGCCTGCTGACTCAGTTTTACTCCTCCTTGTAGAGCCAGCATTTAGCCAGACTTCTGCTCCTTCTACTGCTTGCAATCATCCAATAGCCGGAGCAGTGATATTATACTTCCAAGAACAGGGGATTTTTCACACTCTCAACTTCAAAATTTTTCCCCCAAGGATTCATTTAGTAAGTATAAAAGAGGATAAAGGCTTTGATGATTTGACAGGAGCACCAGTGCCGTGGTGACCATGCTAATTTCCTCCCCAGAACCTCTGGAAGTCAGAGCACAGGATGCATATTTTGACTGGCAGCAATGAAACGTGCACCGTGTGTTGGCAGGCAGAATCGTCCCCTAGCCCCACTTACTGCCAGCTCACTGATCGGGAGGAAGCCATGCAGCTTTCCCCCGGACAACACTGAAAGGTTTGCTCTGCGCTGTCAAGAACTGGAAGAAGGCTGGCAGGGTAAGTTGGTAGCTCCCTATTTCCATTCGTGAGGCAGACACTGCTTGGCTTGCTGAACAGGGACTTATTCTCCCACATCTAAAGTATGACAGAAGACCAAGAACTTGGAAGGACTTAAGCTATAAAACAATTCCACAAGGCTATTAACAACCCCACTTAAAAAAAAACAACAACGCATTTTTGGCAGTGGCAATTCTGCCTTAAAAGAATTCCTATCCCTACTGCTAGAGTTCAGTCGTAGAAGTTTTTTTCTCTTGCAGGAGGGTACCCTACGCCAGCTGTGCTGCATCCCAACAGCGTACAGCGCAGTCCTCTGCCACAACTCACCAGCGGTTGTGAGAAGCACGTCCGTAAATCAGGCAGCTGGAATCTGAGGCCAAGTACACATAAGAGAAAAGAGCGTTGATCTTTCTTTCACAGCTTTCTCCTGCCTTCGCACAGAGTATTTACTGCATATGTGGAATTAAAGCAGAGAGCAAGCACGTACACAGTATGGCTAGTCACCAGCAACAGAGCTCTGAATTAACTGGGTGCTACATCAGCACCGTGGGAGGCAGCCAGGGTGCTGTGGCTGTGCCAGTAGCACTCTGCAAGGCTGACACAAGACCCTCACAGACCTGAATGTATCAGGCTGGGGAGATGTCAGCAGAGTTCAGCTAGTAACAGGTAACAAAAATAAGAACGGGCTTACTGCCTCCGTGCTGCTGTCTGTCCTTGCTATTAAGACCACACACGCACACGGCACACAGGCGCTGGGCAGCAGCTGGGTGACTGGAAGAAGGGAGAAGTATGTACATCTCCAGTAGTAGTAATTACGTTGTGGTGGGACCCAACCTCCACCGCTGGCAAGGAAGGGGGTAATTTGAGTAAAGACACACCAAGGAATTAAAAATTAAAAATACGTATCCCATAATCAGAAGCTCAAGAACAGCAAGCCCAGCTCTGCCAAGAGAAGTAACTGTACAGCAAGGGCTAAACACCGTATTTAAGTGTCTGGAGAGCCGACTCGCAGAGCTTTCTGGGAAACAGAAATACAAAAATAGAAGCAGTTAGGAAAAAACAAAAAAGGTGGCATTGTCTAAATATTAACACAGGAGAGAGGACATTGCTCTCTTTCAACCCCCCCGCACCTCTCTACTCACAAACATGAGAGCGCAGCTCCCTCCTCGCTAACTGCCATGAAATATTCAGTGGATCTCTGGACTCCCTCTAGCTTGCTGTGTGTGGGTCATTCCGAGAGGAGCTTTACCTTTGCCTGGAAATCCAGAATGCCTTGGCAAATGCAACTTTCAGATGCTTGCCTGGATAACTTCTGCCAAAACCTCGCCCACACCATGCTGTGCAGAGCCTCCGCTTGCTGCCCCTCTCACCTCTGGGCCGAGTAGCCGGTGGCACTGCTATCGCCTGTAATCTACTTCAGACTCCCTCTGGGAAGGAAGGCTACATATAAATTAGAGCTATCAGTGAACCCAGTAATTAGCCCTGACCTTTCTGAGATTTGTATCATCGTGCATGCAGAAGAGAAATCTAGCTGCGGGTGCCCAGCGAAACAGGGCACGTCTTCTCAGGCTGCACCTCACGATGTTTATCGTCTCTAATCCCCAGACTCGTGGCAAGGATTCAGCTGCTGTAAGACAGCGAGACACGCTGGCCTTCAGCTGGTCGCTTCATTCCCCTGGAACCTGACTTTGCTGATTAACCTGCCATCCCTGCCATCAACACTTAGATCCGCGTAAACTGCTCCGAGTTATTCGAGGCTTTAAAGCCAGTCTAACCAGTTCGTAGGGTTACGGGTGGTTTTCAGAGACAGCAACACACTGCATTCAACAGAGATAACTCTGAAGAACTGCCTCTAACAGGCTTTTATGACATTGCCTCTTATGATGCATAGTGACAGCTGTCATTCCAGATGAACAACCCGGCGAAAGGCAGGGACGGAGCAATGCACTAGTCGAATCCCACCTTGATACTCCCCTCTCCCCACTTTTTCCAAGCCTCTGTCACTATGCATTCACTATCATGGTCAGTGTTGCTCAACAAGTCACTTTCTTTTGACACATTCCTGTTTCTGAAGTCACCAGCGATGTCTCCTCTGCTCAAAGAGAGCTGTGAGGGCATTTCCCACCCTCCTTTCTCCTCTTCCTGAGCACAGTGGGTTGCCATTATCTGAAAATCAATCTAAGTTTACTCTTCTAATAGCCCCCTTAGCACCTTAGTCTACTGTGCCAAGCACTGTACTAGCAGAACAAAGTGACAGCCCCTCTCCCAAAGCCCTTGAGAAGTTGCACAAAACCAGAAAAATATAGGCAAATGGGAAAAACTGAATGGCCTACAGAATACTGGCCATACTGAGAGGCATGGCACACCCTCCACAACAAGTATTTCTGATGGAGGGGTATGGAGAACCGTGAGAGATGTTTCATGGAACAACAAGAGCAAGGAAAAATGTGCACATGAAACATTGAAATGAAAGGACAATGGAGGCTGGCTCAAGGGTCCCACTGGAGGCAAAGGGAGGTGTGTTCTCCAAACCAAGCAAGACATGCTGTGGAAAGAGTAGATGACTAGTGTCAAGAAATGGAAGGTTGAGTGTTTATATTTGACATGATCCAGGAGGTACACTGGAACTACTGAGACACAGTCCGAAACAAAAGGCTGAGAAAATTATCTTGGTGGTGGTATTCTAGATGGGTGTGAATAGGGCAACACAGCATTGCTAAGGTGGGACAAAATGCGCTGCAAACTGTTCAGATGTAACGAGCAGAAAGCCTGAACTAGAGATTTAGCTATTCACATGTCTAGGAAAGGAAAATCCATATCCTAAAGACGGTCCACTTTGGCTGTTAGAAATACCTTCCCAGGCTTCAAAATCCTGAGTCCAAAGTTCACTGTTGAACAAATTATTCCCGTTGTTTTATCCTAGCTGAAACTTCCTATGAACTTCACAGCTCTATGGTGCAATGACTCGTTAGATGAGAAGCACTCCCCTCCACCCATCCTTTCCTAAGTCCATGAGCGCTAGGTACTACACAGTATTTAGAAAAATCTCAGCTGCCGCTGCTACATGCAACGAACCAGCACTGTTCAATTCCACGTACAGACTGCGCTAACTGAACATTAATGTTGCAAAGCACCCAGGTATTAAGCAATACTGATGAAGGTTTAATTCAGTGTACTGTTGCACATTACATGCACCTAAAAATAGGAACATTTTCATAATGTGATCAAACATTTTCTCTGCAGAACCTATGCCTCACCCAACAAGCAGAATGCACGGCGCTCTCCTTACTGAGGAGCTGTACCATGTTTTGTTCTTCTCACTGTCTGATGCACAGTCTCATCCCTCGTTCACCAAATACAATTCTAATTCTGGTCCCACAGAGCTGCTTAATTCCCTCCTAGGGCACAATCAAAATGCTTCACCAACCTGAATTAATTTCCACAGAGGTCCTGAAAATTCAAGTAAGCCATGGAGAGATTAAGGCCAAAAAGTATCTAGTAATTTAAAATGGCCAACTGCGGACAACTGGAATTAGATTTTTCAGATGATTTAGCACTGTTATTATATTTTATCAAAACAGTACGCACTGAGTTTTCAGGTGCAGCCACTTCTGCAATTTAGACATTTCAAATCAAGCCTCCAAAAAACCCATTCATCACAGCAACCCAGGGTTTGTGACACATGCATCTAGGATTTTACCTTCTGTGTCTAAGACTAAAATTACATTTCTTCAGAAAGCTTTTCTGTGCTGCTTTTCTCATTAAGCTTGTCCTACTTTTCTTGCAGACTCCTGTTCAGCACGCATCTTCCACCTTCTTTAAAAAAAAAAAAACAAAAAAACAAAACAACAAAGGCAGGAGCCTCACAAAGCACCAAAGTAAGTTTAATCAGTGTTTTGAGCAAAGCTCTCACTGATAGGAAAAACTCTAAACGTTTCCTCATCTTTCCCCAGCTGCACTCACCACGAGTCCAGCTCGGTCCCAGATACAACATGCAATGTGTTGTAAGATGCTGTGTATGTGATAATGCAGGAGAGGAAGCCCCAAATGGGACATACTCCCCTCACCACTGTAAGTGTAAGCACTGCATGTCATGTGTATCTACAGGAAAGTGTCTTGTCTTACCTTTTCACAAGTAGCAAACAAACTCTTTCTGTCCTCTGTCCTCACTTCAGGGGCCCTAGTCCTGGCCAGGGTCCATCATCTGCAGTTAGGATGGGTAACACGGGTAGGATCTACCGAACACCCCACAAGTGGACTTTCTCTTCTCCAGACCACTGCACCCAAAAGGGAAAAGGCTACGCAACATACTGCACAACGAAAGCCTAAGATCTTTAAAGTCCATTATGAAGACTGAGTTACGCACAACTGCTCGGCTTCGGGTGCACAACACCAAAGTCAACTTCTCTCTGTGCTGCACATCATATACGTTATGATGACAGTTTTCAACAGAAACGGATTTCAGTGCTCCTCTAACCATCACAACTGTAGCAATAATCAGTATGTGTGATTTAGGCACACATGGCAAACACAAGGGCTGTGTTTGTACGTGGCAGAATTAATATATACTAATTCTGTGTTAA
>Ga0065711_1037405_pt1 | contig 19875 bp, 9 predicted proteins | sample Hoacrofraction12_FD_59098 | JGI IMG/M metagenome (GOLD analysis project Ga0065711, IMG submission 59098) | Hoatzin crop microbial communities from Cojedes, Venezuela - Epithelial fraction 12 v2 (version 2) | ecosystem: Host-associated > Birds > Digestive system > Esophagus > Crop | place... | reverse complement strand
GGGCAGCCTGTTCCAGTGCTCCGTCACCCTCAGAGGGAAGAAGTTCTTCCTCATGTTCAGACGGAACTTCCTGTGCTTCAGTTTGTGCCCGTTGCCCCTTGTCCTGTCACTGAGCACCACTGAAAAGAATCTGACTCCATCCTCCTGACACCCACCCTTAAAATATTTCAGTGAAGGGTTTTGACCCTGGAGGAAAATGGGAGAGGAAATGGAAGGAGACTGGTAGGGATATTTTTTTGGCACAAAATGCCCGAAGACTTCTGGGCGTTTTAACAAAATAGAAATCATAACACGAACAGCAAGGTAAGGTGTTGTAATATTTTACCAGAAGAAGAACCAAGGAAGAAAGTAACACCGGCTTTGCTCCTTCCTCTGCAGATCTACCCACACTAAAATACAGCCTGAGGGAATATTCAATCACATGCAGTGCAAAACTCCCCTGCAAAACCGGGGAGAAAATTTTGAGAGAGGGAGACTTTGAGAAAAATGGGGCAGAGTGAAGAGGGTGGCAATCAGCACATACTCACCCGCTCTCTCCATTTCATGTGTCTGTGAAATTGGCTGTCAGGTTTAGACTTCTTAATTCTGATTTTGACACCAACCCATACAGTAACCTTGATCAGGTGAATTTTGGCTTGGTCTTATAAAGCCCCGGACGTGTCATTCCTGCAAACACTTCTTTTCTCCATTTGGACCAGCAAAAGAAGTTCCAGGACTGGACCCACTTCCATGGAGCACACGGCACTGGGCTTGGTGGTAGGAAGATCCTGCTTTGCCTGTATGGGCAGGCTACCATTAAATTGCCTGATATCTTGCCAGTCCTGGCTGTTGTCATGGGCTTACTCCGCAGTCCTTTCCTGCAGAAGCAATGTGGCAGGGTCAGGGCCCTGAGCACCCCATGTACCTGCCTCAGAACTTGCTGGGGGAGAGGGCTCACCTGCACTCACCGCTCCTGGAAAGGGCTCATGTGCATCGTCCCAAATCCCCACCTATGGGAAGCCCAGAAGGTCAGGCATATTCACCTCCCTAAGTGCATAGTGTGGGCAGGTTCTCTTTATTAAGAAACTACCTATAAAAGCACAGACAGTTCTAAATAAAGATGAGAAACCTCAAGGCAGTGTAAATTCTAAACATGGACAGAGAGATAACAGGGGTGGGGAGGCCTGGAATAGACTTCCTACATACTTTAAGCAAGCTTTAGAAGATTTAGTAAATAACTGAGAAAATATGCTTAGCGATGAAGGCGAGCTGTATCATCCTCCTGGCTGTTGGTCTGCCACGAAGTGACCAAAAGTCCACTCCTGTGAGCTCAAATAGCTGCTGAAAGAGAACTAAATGGAGGATCTGGGCTTAATTTGCCCAAGAAAACAAGAAATAGCTTTAGGAAGAAAGCACTTACTGATTCTTACGCTATATGTGTTTGTTTTCATAGCAGCAGGTGAATAATGTCAGAGGAGGAACTTTAATCACAACCAGAGCAAGCGCTCTACTATGGCTTTAATTGAGGAATAATTAATTTTAAAGTAGTGCAAGTTACATTTTCTCAGGTTGCTTATTACATCGCATTTGTATGTAATCACTCACAGACACACAACACATCCTGGGACACATTAAGCATTTCGTTTTCGTGTATTTAAAAAGGAGCTTCTTGCTGTTAAATTGCTCACAGCCCTTCCAGAACCCACCAGTATTTATATAGCTTTTACCAGTGTTTATATTAACAGCAGAGGTGCTAACAGATCAGTAAGATAATTTTCCCTCAGGTCTGCACAGGAATTTTCTGTACGTCCCAAAGGAATCTCGAAGATAATCCACAATATTTAACAAAAATGGATTCGCTGTCAAATACATTCCTTTTGTGCTAGTCCTGTGATTTCTTAGGTTATGATTTTTATGGTGGCTCTTGTTCACAGGTGTGTGTGTATGTGCACATTGTTATGACACAACTACTTCTTAGGACTACAATTAGTCCAGATAGTGCCAGATCAATAAAGCTCCTAAAGCAAAAAGCCTTAAAGGCTTTTTCTCCTCTTTCCAGCCTGTAGGTTGCCTGGATGAAGGCCTTAGGCCCTCTGGCTCCAAGGGATAATTGTCTTCTTCCACAGGCAAATGGAAAATCCAGTGGAGACCTCCTGCCTGCACAACAGCAGGCAGACTTTGCACACTCCTTACACAGGACACTGTGCAAAACCACTGGCTGGTCCATCCTGCAACTTCTATCTAGTTGCAAAAAGTGGAAAAAGTAAGAAACCATTGGATGGCAGGCAGAAGGGACACTCGGTGCACCTTATCTCTGTCAGGCATAAGTGCATTACTGTCCAGACATCTTTACCCAGCAATTTTCAGTTGAAGGAGTGTCTTCATTAGGACTGAAGACCATGACCTACCATCTTGCTCAGGGTGTAACTGGGCAGGATCCCTTTGGGTCCTCGCCAGGAGAGCACAAACAGACATGTAATGGGTACCAAAGCAAGTCTGTATCTGAAGCTACGCCCAGGCTGGCCTGCAGTGAGGATTACGCATATTTCCTAAAATCGAATGAGCAACAAACATATGAGTATTGGATTCAGAAAACATAAGGGCACTCAGAAAATCATAAGAGTTTCTGAACGTTTGTCAAGGACATGCAGCAATGTCAGTGTAATTATACTGATCCTAGAAGCAGGGTAATATTTTTAAGAACTTCTGTCAAGCTAATGGGTGCACAGATTCTAAATGTTATGTTTTATTTGACTTAAAGTCACTGTTCAGCAGCAATTGTTCTTTCTTAAGACAGGTGAAATTTGCACTTCTGAATGTTTTCTCTGGAATTTTCTTAAAGAAAAACCTGAATAGGAATATTACTAACCTGCACTGATTAAACCTAATGAAGAAAAATTTCAGGTGACATAATTATGTATGCAGCATAAGAATTTAATATATTACATTTCCTAATTAAAAAACCTTTCTTACTAGTACAAGAGAAGGTTCTTGGAGCAAAAATTATTAGCAAGAGTTACTCCTCAAATTTGTTTAAGTGCATTAATTATTTGATTTCCAAGGCAGCATCCCAGATTTCAGGAAAAGCAAAACCTAAAGCGGAATACAGACAGGATTTTGTAGCTGCATTAGATGCTTTCTAGATTTAAAAAGGCTAGTTACTTCAGTGGGTCTATAGCTATTCACAAAGATACAGCATTCAATATATTAAATAAACGTGCTGAAGGACATGTTTAATTAAGTGAATCTCTCGAAAGATGACCTTCTTTACCTGGCTATTTTGGCCAGCCGTTTTCAGGTTCTATATAGTTCTTAGCACATAGCATGTAGGATATGTTAATTTCAGATCTTCATCCCCATTTTCAAATGTCAAATATTCATATAAACATGTCTGCTCAAATGTAAACCCCCAAAATGGAGCATGTTTGATATCAGAATACTTTTTCAATACCTGAAACCACAAATTTTCACATACTGTCTTAACTAATTTTTCCTTTTACACCTTTTTGACTTTGATAATCCCCATCTGATTTACAGGTTGTGTTCTGATAACATGCTTTGTTATCATCTTAGCATGTATAATTACTTCTATCCACCAAACTCCTCTTCTCTACCCTCCTTCTGAGCAGCATGCTTGGTATTTCTGTGGAACAGACTCATTTCCTGAGAGGAAATGTGTTTCATAGTAAAAACCTTCACTTTGATTGTCTCATTTGTACGTCTCCTAGCATACTTCTAGTTTGCTCTCTCTTGTTTTCCTAGTTTCTCTTAAAATTTGTCCTTTAGAAGTGCAACAGTCTCACCTATGGTAGCTGCACTATTTACTTTGAGCTGTAGTCCCTCTAGTCATCCCTTCAAAAATGTTGGCTGTCTTCACCTCTATGATCTCTTCTTTCCCCATGCTTAAGAGGAAATACCATGTATGATTTGTATTTTTGATGCCTCCTCCTGCAGAAAGATACCTGCAGATTCCAGCTTGCAAACAGCCCGACGAGCTCGTGAGGCTGTTTGTGAACACACAGAGTATTGCAGTGAAATTCTTTAGTGATAGCTCTGAAACACCGGGCTGTTTTGTCTACCTACCAGGGTAATGTTTTTAGCATGTCTGTGCTGGCGGTCTTCTTATTCCCCGCCTTATCTTTCCACTCTTGCTGCTGGCATCCTCCTGCCAGTTGGGGAATCTCTTTGCCAACTGCTTTTGCTCTTCATTGAAAATGAAAGACAACGCCAACATTCAGTGGATGTATTTTACTTCTGGGAAAAAACTAAGCAATGCGAACTCTCTAAGCAGGTTAAGCAGTCTCAGGAGCTAAGACAAAAGCATGCAAAGTGTCCAATCTAACTTGCACATGGCCTTAAACAACCCATGTCTTCCAGCCCTTTGTTCGTAGAAATTTCCCATGTAGCAATTTTGGGGCAGGGAAAAGCTGTCCAATATTTTGTATACATAGAAGCTGTGAAGCTCTCTGTTCAGACAGAAACATTTGAGGAACAAGTGACCCTTGTAACAGGATATGTGTGATCCCAAAAGGCAGTGCATCTACTTAACCAGATGACATCGCAGTCTTGCATATATTATCATAAAGATTGGTACAGGAAGGGATTTTACTGAGAATGCAAGTTATCCTGCAGAACAAAGGTGAGTTGAAGGTAATGGCACTTGAGCTATCGTTCCAGCATTCTAATGATAGGACATCAAAGTGAACAAGCGCCATAGTCTCGTGAACACAGGAGCAGCCTGGGCTGGATCTGATGTTCAGCTGCTGCATCTTGTATGCTGGGCATGCTAAATTCACTGCTGAAATAAGTCAGCAGAGAGACAGCAGAACAGTTTTAACCACTTACATTAGAGATAAATTTCTCTTTTCTGAAGCTTTAAGTGCCTTAATTCTACACATTGGATAGCACTGAATAAACAGTGCTTCATATTGTTAAAATAAATCCCAAATCATTACAAATATTTGCCTGGTTAGATAAAGACATTTATATCAAAGCTTAACACTTTTTAGCTGCATTCTGAGCCATGTTAGTGTTCGTGTCTTGGCACAAGGAGAAAAAGCAAATCTTGCAAAAATTAAATGGTTGTTGTGATTATCCCTAGGAGACTAGATAAGGACAACTCCCCCTCCTTCTGTTGTACTTGGAGCAAAGGGAGAAGAAAAGGTTTCCCTTTCTTACCTTGGGTTTACTCCAGGATTTCAGCATCCTCAGAAATGTCTAGTCCTTGCTCTCTGTCACACCAGGCTCACATTCGAGAAGTAATACAGCAGTGAGTGCATAATTTCAGTGTAGTTGCTTTTATATGTATTGCTAAATGTAGTTAACATGATTAAGCATGGATGCTTGCTGCTGCTCTTTGTTGCATACCTTCAGACTCTGAAACATGCTTGTGCTGAGATTTTCAAAGCTATTTTGAAGTGGTGCCTGTAACTCTTTGAAGCAGCCCAGGCTGGGAGATGGTAGAGCACCTGCCTGCTGAAAACTTGGCACTTACAAGGTATTTTGGTTCTGAGTACTGGAAATCAGCAGTCACAAGTGAACATCTAGACTTCATTCCTTTTCTGTGTCCATTTCACAGTGGTTTATTTTTCTCTAATGTGGCAGAGTAATAACAGCCCATAACCTGATTATTTCCCCAGGGATAGTTAGGGCAAACAATGTCAGTGTGTTCATTGTGTTTTCTGTCTCTATATACATTGCAAATGGTCAGAAAAGGAAAGTTTCTCTATTATTAAAGGACTTACCAGATATCAAAAATAAAAGCTGTTCTGATGTTAGGCCTCAGTGTTACACTTAGAATGACCTTATTCATTTCAGACCATCTATGGTCTCACTTCTTTGTTCAAATGTTCTTCAGGTGCTTTGGATAGGTGAATGTTGGTTCCATGGTGATGGAATAAAAAAAAAGTACAGAGCGAAAGACCCTTTCCAGATTGTAGTCATTTCATTCATTTATTTATCCAGAACTCAGAACAAAGAGAAAACAAAACCTTACTTGTTCAAATAATAAAGCACATTACCGATTTTCCTATTGCTGGTCGGAGATCATGCTAATCAAGAGGTCTTGTTATTTCTACTGTCTTTTTACTCATATTAGAAGAACATTTTCTTCAGCAAAGCAATTTCTGTGTTCAGCCAGGACAATTCTCAAATGAATTCACTATTTGCTCTAGGGTGAGAAAAAATAATTTATTCTAATTAATTTGCAGTTTTCTCGGTTGCTTTGGTAATCTCAGATGCCTTGTCACCCTCAGCAACATATGTAGACTCTGATTCATGTGAGTTCATGTGAATCCTGTGGTCCCACATGAATCGGAAGCAGGGATGAACTAGTCAGCAGACATGCCCTATGACATTTAGTTTCTGGGAACTCCAAAAACCTCCCACCCCGTCTTCATTCAGTAGCAATGTGATTTAAACTCTGCCTATTTTACAGAGATAAGATCATGCTCACAAAAATGCTTAAACTATTTCCCAATTGTATTTTTAATGAGAAATTACTGGTTATGTGGACTGAAACTACAAGTTCAACCACGCTGTTTCTGTTTAAACAGAAAAAGAAAGCACTTGCATTACTATTCCTGGTAAGTTCGTTGCTCCTTGGGCTTTCTTGTACAGGAAACAGATGTAAACTGAAACGTTCCAGCTATCACGGAAGTAAGACATGCTGCCTTTCTCCTGTCTCCCCTTTTAGAAGACGTAAGTTTCCCAATTCCCTGCTAGAAAGCCCAAATTCCAAGAGAAGGGGCAGAATGTGGGGGGGGAAGGAAGGAAGGAAGGAAGGAAGGAAGGAAGGAAGGAAGGAAGGAAGTGCCCTTCTTCCCCTTGAACAAGGTCTTTCTTTTCATGTCACCGATTCACTGCTTAGACTCTCAAAGCAAAAAAGTGCAGGGAAACATTCACTAGATTCTTCCTCAAGACCTTTGCTTTCAGAATGCGCCTTTTCTTCATTTGGACTTGTCACCTTCAATGAAACATCTTTCTGGGTAGAAGAGGGAGAATTTTGCACAGGAGCAGTGCAAGGGAAAGGTAAAGAGCCAGCGAGAGATTAGCCAAATTCCTTTTTCATCCATGCACAAGATGCTGGGGTCTGTAGATCCACTTGCACTCCTGCTTTGGCCACTATCCTGTGGACAACTCTGCCGGTGTTTGGCATTGCGCAGGGAAGGTGGTCTGCTGAGAGCAGTGGGGAGGCTCGGGAGCATAAAGTGCAGCTGGTGGGGGTTTACAAACCTGAAGCTTCAGTCTGAAAGAACAAACTCCAAGAAAAACTCAGAAATCACTGACGAATCAGTCAGGGTAGCTACAGCCAGGGTGCAGCACATTGCATCACAGCAATTTTCAATTTGTATTTTCTATTTACACTTCAGTATTGCCTAAGGATCACAGTTTGGACTGAGTCTCAAAAACAGTGTCTTAACTGAGTAGCAGATGCACTTGGGCGTGCATCCCACACACAGGGGCCTCCCTGTCATTCTACTGTCATCTGAGCTTACTGCAGCTGCCTCCTGCCCTTACACCCTAGTTACCAAAAAAACAAGTTGTGAAGAAAGGTAGAGTGTCAACACATCGCACACCTGGACCCCAGAGGCAAAGTGCTCCTGGGCTGCATGGTTAGATGTAGAGATAGTGTCTATCATTGTACCAACACAGCACTAGAAAGATTACAGCCTGAGCAGCTGCTGGTCAAAAAGACGAGCCAGATAACTACACATAACCACTAAAACCACATTTTGAAAGCTGAATTTGATACAAGATCTGTGTCTGTTTCCCAGTTTCCTAACCCTAAATCATTAATTTCCCTTAACATCACCCACAGCATCCGTTTGCCCGTTAAATGCCTTCATAGTCCCCACGCTGTTCAATTATCCTCTTTCCCCCCTGTGATATCAACCGCAGGGTAGCTGTGGACATTTTTTGGAGGCGTATTCTTTTGATACCATATGACTTCTATAATTGTGGGTGAGTTGGCCTGAGCAGTACACCAGAAAAATGAGTGAAATATCCTTTGCCTGGAATCCTCCCACAGTCTGAAGTCTCAGCACTCAGAAGATGCAAACCCGTAACATGGGGTCACAGACATGCTGAAAAACATCTTTATCTCAATGAGGACTAAGCATAAGCTAAAAGGGTGATGGATTGCCCATCTCCTTTACGTTGGACACTGCAGCATGTCACTTCCACTTATGATACAGCTGCTGCACAGGTCTTAAAGGACATCAGAGTTGTGCTCATCTTGCTTCCTCTGTGCTCTGCTCTTGAGGGTCCTCTGCTCTCCTGAAATTGAGACATCAGGCCAGACCTCTGCTGTTGTAACTCCTGCGATTGACAGGAGCTGTACTGCATTGCCTCAGCACTGGGGAGGCTCTGAGCAAATTCCTAAGCAACTGTTGGAAATCCTGACAGCTTACCAGATGCACAAAGATTTGTAAAGCTGCTGTAACTTGACCATATGCCTGGGCCTTCAGAGGAGCCTTATGATTCCCATCCAGAACAATTATGGCTGTTGATTCTCGGATAATTGTTTTATCCTCCCATATGCAAGAATGGAGTTGCCAGTACAAAGATATACATTTTGCAAGCTACTGATGTGGGGAAGCAACTCCAACTCCAATTGCCTGAATATGAGCCAATGAGGTTTGGCACCAGCTAACCAGCTTGGAGAAAAGGTCTTGTTATCAGCTTGTGCATGCTTCAGTTCACACACTTTTTGCATGATTCTCTTTCATGCCTTGGAACTTAATGATAAAAATCATGCCATACCAGGTGTCTGTTCAAAATGTCAAAGTTTGACAAAAAGTTGTTCTTAAAATACTAGGTGGAGGCTCTTGAGGGAGCTTGAAGATATTTATTTTTTTGTTTGTTCTTTTGAGTCTTCACAGGACTGGCAGGAAAACTGGTGCAAATTGTTTAAATATGACTTGCATAGCCGTTGAAATGCGAATCAACTGGTCATAATGGTTTTCCTGTATTGCAGCAAGTTCTTCACTGGTGTGGAATTATTTTTTTTGTGAGTTTATACAGTTACTTGAATAATTACCCTTCTAACCCTTGTGGAATTATTTTTTTTGTGAGTTTATACAGTTACTTGAATAATTACCCTTCTAACCCTTCTTAGTTCCTTTGAGTGTGCATCTTCTCAAGTCTAAGGGTAAGACCTTACACTGTGAGGGTGACTGAGTACTAAAGCAGGTTGCCCAGAGGGGTTGTGGTGTCTCCATCCTTGGAGATATCCAGAAGCCTTCTGGACACAGTCCTGGGCAACTGGGTCTAGATGGCTCTGCTGGAGCAGGGGTGTTGGACCAGATTACCACCACAGGTCTCTTCCAACCTCAGCCATTCTGTGATTCTGTGATTCTGTGATTCTGTGATTCTGTGATCCTATCTACTGGCAGAATAACCTTTCAAACTACAATATTGCTTTCTTGGAAAAAAGCAATTTCGGGGAAAAAAAGAAAAAAGATAAACCCAATCAACTGATGATGTACCTGTCTAGCTTACCACCATCCAACAGGCCATGTAGGATACATCTTACTTTCCAAAAACTATGTGAAGGCTCCATAATCTGGGTATTAGTCTGTACCACTAATGGGGTCCAGATTATTCTCTCTGCTTCAGGAAATGTGCTGTTAACCCCCCATCAATCTTATGGTCATATTCTTATAAAAATGAAGCAACTTTTGAGCTTCTTTTGGCCCTTCCTTCTACCAGGCCCTGGATTTGGCAAACCAAACTTACAGCTCAGAGGCAGAATGCAGATGCTCTACAGCTAACACTCTTCCTATTCTCTTTCCAAAAATTGTTGAGATTATGTTTCTTTGTATGAGTGGGTCGGAGAACTCTTTTTGGGTTTTTTCCTTTGCTTTCTAGTAACAATTTACACTAAATGAAAGAAACATAGGGATATAACAGAGATTCTACTAGTGTAATTCCATAGTTCATCTCAACTACTTGTACACAGTTTCCAGAAAATTATTCTCTATTACCTCCACACTTGCCATAGTCATGAGAGAATGCTGTTTCATTCCTTTGTTAACCAGGAGTCCCTCGGTACCTTCCCTGTACCTCAGAAAAGGAGAATAGCTAACCAGGAAGAAAAAATGGAAAAAATTTACTCTAATGAATATTCTAACTATTCATTTTCAGAGCACGTTGTCCTTTTTTACATATTATTTGAAAAATTTTTCTCTTATATCACTCTGTGATTGTGAACTTGAACCTACTTTACTGGTTTATAGCAATTTTTGTAATTTCTCCAACACTTCAAAATTATCTTGAGTATTTGTAGTGCACCAAATGGATTGTGACTCAAGACACAGCCGTGACATACATAAGATGCGTTACTACAGACGTTTGCTGCTGCAGTGACATGTCTCTGAGTCAGACTTCCTTCTCTTTTTATTCATTTAGTGGGTGGGACATAAAATATTACTAGCCTATACTGTGTCAGCTGTTTTAGTTGAGTGGATCAAGAGACGTCTCTGTTTGTTCCTTAACTCTGTCCAAGGAAAGTAAGCAAGCTCACTATTTTTATTTCTTGTTTAATAATTAATTCTGGTAACCTGAGGGAAACAGACAGTCTAACTCACTGCGAGACAGCTCTAATGCTCCTTCCAGCCTTGGCGTCAGATTACAGCTCATCTGCATTCAGAATTATGCCTCCCTTATCTGACAACTGTCTGGCACTGATTTAAAGTGGTAGATACATATATGAAATACACATCACTTCAAATAATTTGGCAACTCTGTTTGTTACTCTGAAACTTGTTTTATATCAAATGTGACATTTCCTACGTGGGGGACCATTTCTTGCTTTGGCACTATTGAGACTAATAACTCGCTGTTGCTTTTTCATTTGATCCTTTAACTGCCCTTTAATTGTAAAGGGGGGGGGGCAATGCCTCATTGATAAGGAGGAAGGGATGCTTGGTGTTCTCTATCAATAAATGGGGTACCTAAACAAAGGACTTCATTGAGCTGGATGCCAGACTCTCATCCCAGTGATCAAGCACCGCCTAGCTCCACCTCAGGAAGTGCCTGAACATATGGAGATAGTTAGCTTCTCAGCGACGGAGAGTCAGAAACTGAAAGCTAGGCTGCCAGAAAAATCAAACTGCTGCAAACCCAGGAGATGTGAAAACTGTTGAATCCATACAGGAACATCCACAAGGACACCTCTGTGTCCCAGTCTTTCTGTGCTCATTTTCTCTGGTGCATGTGTGATATTTGCTTATCACGAAGGTCAAGAGGAAAAAAAGGGAGCTAGAAATGAGAAGGGGCAATGATCAGATGCCAAAGAAATATTCTGCACACATAGTTTTACATCTACTTTAATGCTCTCAAAAGTAAAGAACAGCATATACCCTGACATTTGTAAGGTAAACTCAAAGGTTCATAAAGAATTCAAAATTGTCCAATTTGGAGCATTATCCCAAGTTACTGACCAACCTCTAAGGAATGTTTGACTTCTGTAGGTCATAAATAAGCTGGGAGACATGATAGAACCTACCAGCCACAGGTAAAAATAAAATACACATTGCAGTGTGTTCAGCAGATAAATAAAGCATAGCTATGAGGATTGCAAGATATTTAGAGGGAGGTCAGAAAAGTTCAGGGGCAGATTTCATTTCAAGATGAAGTGCTCCCTAAAGTTCAGGTGTATGTTTTCCCTGGATCTGAAATTGGTCCCAGCTGCAGTTTTACTTCACGTTTTTTCTTGCTTTCCTTATTAATTTCCTCATTTGGATATTCTAATCAAAACCAATAGAGTTCCTTCTGAGTATATGGGGATAACAAAGCTGGCACTCACTAAGTAGTTTTATACTGATAATACGGAGAGAAGATTGATCTATGCTCTAACTCTGATGACATTTAATGATTTTTACACACCTGTAGGAAGTTCCTTGAGAAATTAGCAGAATAAGGGCCATTTTCTTCCTTTTCTTAATAAAAATCTGTAGCACATAGACAAAGTTGATACAGTAATATGTTCTAAAAGTCTCAGCATTCACCCATTCATACTGGTTTTCTCAGGAAGAAAAAGTAGGAATTTTCTACTGAGAACTTGACCTTATACCCAACTTTACACACATGCCAAACTTTTATATATGTACACGGGCCAGTTTCACAGTGGAGCTGATCCCATCCGTGAAGTTTAGAAATAAAGGCCCAGCTCCTCAGACATACATAGCAAAGTACGTCAAGTACATCATGTTTGGTTATAATGATCTCAATGATAACTAAGCTCCTACACAGGATTTAGAAATGGGAAACATCTTGCTGAATTTTGTGTGTCTACACATGAACAAGTCATCGTGCCTCCCTTTCCAGACAAAGTACGTCCAGTCAGTACAATCAGTAGTATGCAATGGCCAATGGTTGCTTCAGGATCAGAAAAATATACTCAGCACAAAGTATAGTGACTGTATTGGTGATCTCCATCGGCTGCAAAGGGAATCTAAGGTGACTGACCCAGAGATAGAGACTTTCACTAAAGGCATCCACAATTTAGATGAATTCCCCCTCTTTTTTCTCATCAGGAAACAAAGTACTCTGGGCAGGAACTGGCCAATGTCTGGAACACTCATTGCTTTTCCTGAACTGGGAAACATGGTCGACAGTTATGGCAAACAAATGTATTTCTATAAATTATGGCCCAAGATATGATCTTGGAAATACTTCCATACATAAGTAGTCTATATCATATGGGCAAAACTACAAAGAGTAGTGCTCAGATAGTGGCAGAACGCTGTTTCTGCTTGACCGAGCAGACCAATTGCACCAAAGTTTGAAGTCAATGAAGCGTAATTTTGATGAGATATTTTAAAACCAGACAGGCCAGATACCAGCAGGAAAGAGCTGCTGAGTATCACCTGCAGAGGGCTCAGCTGAGTCCAACTCATAAATCTGCTTCTGATATTTTTTTGCAATGTGCCTGTGTGTTTGAGCTCAAAGACATATTTGCATGGAAGGTTGACTAGTATATAAGTGTTGCTCACTCTGTAAATGTGATAGCTATCAATGTAAGTCACCTCACTGGGCAGATCTTGTTGTATCAGCAGAAACTCACTTCATTTCCTACTCCAGGAGAGAGAGGAGATGGATTGTGAGCTAGAGAGATATTTCACATTTAGGATGAGAGAACCACAGCTTGCTGTGTTTCAAAGCAGATAACCCCTCCATCTCGTGTTATTCCCAGCTTCATTCACAAATCGGATGCAGAAGGTTGACAAAATCAGAAACGATGAAAGGCTCCTGGTGATGGAGACACTGAGCAAACGACAGACAGATGCAGGCAGTGGTTTGTGCAAGATGACTGTCCCACCCTCCGCTGGCTGCTATGGAGGATCCTGGGAACAACCCGCCATCCCAAGGAATGCCAGAGGAAGCAGAGTCACGGCCATTCAACCCACAGCCTGCCCAGCACCGCCTGACTGAGCGGATCGCAGGCGCAGTAGGAAATAATTTCGACTACAAAAAGCCCCCAAGATGACCTCAGAGGGGGCCCAGCTATGCCGATCACACTCTTGCATCCAAACATTTTGTATAGCTCCCCAAACTCTTCCGTTGATTCATTTTCTACAAAACAAAACAAAACAGAAGTCGTAAGGTATCTTAGGTGCTTATAGTGAACGTATAATAATAGGCAGGTTAAAAAGAAATCTCTACACGATACACAGTTTAGATAAACAGAGGTTTCAGCCCTACTTTGTGGATATTAAATACGGCTTAGGACCATTTTTGTTCTGAAAACACTGAATGTACGTATTAAATGCTTTCCTGTAGTGGGGAGGTAAGATGTATAAACAGTTGTGCAAGTTAAAATGCTGCCACATCTTCTTTTAATTATGTATTACTAAGCTGCCCTGATATGGTCCTTTCTGTGTCCTGAGAGTCAGCCATAGCATAAGGATCTGTCAAATTTCTACTTGATTTGCAGTGACCAGGGGTTAACAGATTCAAATAAGACAGGAAAAGCCCTGAACTTTCAAACAAATCTCACACCTGTTTTGTGTCCCAAGAACAGCTTTTTGTTGAATCTGCCTCTAAATTCCCAGCAGTTTTCAGGATGATTCTAGCTTAGCTGGAAGTAGACAGACCCCAGGACCTCAAATGAAAGTGCTCTGCCTTTCTCTTCTTTGCAATTTTTCCAGTATGAATTTAGCGGGCTAATTATAGCAACTTTTTTATTCGTTACTGAATGACTGTCAATCAGCTGAACCTTCAACTTCAGAGAAGAACAACCATTTCTAGGTGGCCAAAGGTATAGATTTCCCTAAAACAGGTATGGAGAGAGTCATCTCCTCTGCAGAGACAGTTATTATTACTGAGAGAACCAACATTGCAACACAAAGTTACAGAAGGAAATAGAAATTTAAAACTAGTATAACAGAAGAAACATCTGTGTGACCTAACAGTGTTATTCAACATAAAAATCCTGTTCAATAGCTCCCCTAACTTATTACTTCTTATCTGTTTGAGGGTGGTCTAGCAGCACTTTGGATTATATTACAAACATAAATGGATTGGTTCAAAATGTCCCGCAGGATCCCCTCCTTCTGTCTTCACTGTTACCTACTATCATTCGGGAACTGACCAGAACATACATGATTCAGCCCTACTGTTAAAAGGAAACTAAAGTGATTAGTTGGGATAAGTAAATAATGGATTTTTCACATAGGAAAGAAATTTGGTTTGGGTCAAACCAAAATTAAATTTGTCCAAGTTTTAAAGGGAAATGGACAAAGTGAAAAAATGTGTTATTGGCTCAAGCTTTAATATTTCCTGTAATCTGGAATGAAAAATATTTCTCTCATTGTCAGATTGTTTAACCCTTTTGCTCAACTTTTTTTTTTTTTTTTTAAGATTAGGTTAATTCCTTATTGAAACTGCCTTTGTGAAATGAAAAGTCAGAGTTTTGCTGAGGTGACAGGTCAAGTACAAAAATTCATCACTTCTGACACAAAGAGGTTTGGTATTACTTAATTCTTTCTTCTTTGCTTCTCCTCTTTCTTTTCAAGTCAGACCCATTTAAAAATTTGAGGCTGAATTTTCCAAGGAAAACAATATTTTCTTAAAACAGCATGCTGTAAGCAGTTCTACTATTGTTAAATACTTCAGCTGTAGGAACTGGTAGCAATTCCTTGCATGAGCGAGAGGCTTGAGTCCCCAGGGTGACTCCATTTTCCTTATCAAAGTGCCTTTTATTCTGACCTATAGTGGAATAACAGGAAAATCAGCTCTTAAAGAAGATATTATTGTGATATCTGGGTCCTTTCCATTTCTCCATTCCTATTGCTGTTTCAGTGTTTCTGTTCACTGAAGGATGCTAACGACGCCTTCAATGTGAGCTAGCAGCTGAAGTGTACCCCAGGGATGGCTTGGGCTCAGAAGCAGTTGGAGACAAAGCAGGTTATGATACTCCACACTGTAGTTATGGATTTAACACCAACTAAAGTGAAAGAAGAAATAAGCACAGGCAACTTAATTTACCAACCTAAAGATGGGGAAAGAGGCCCGTAGCAAATAACTGGAGGGCCAGTCTCAAATTCACCTACTTAGATGAAAGAGGAATACTACTTTAATTTACCTTAAAGAAGGTCTCTGACAGCACTGACAGTGCCGACTTTCTGCAAGTGCTCCAGCAGTGGCTATATTTTCTGATGTTTCCCAGTCTTTGATCAACCCAGTGTCCCAGAGAAGATAATTCCTAAGTACTAGAAATACAGAAACACTGTCAAAGACTTGTATCAATTAGCCTGTTCAGTGTGCATCTTTCAGCTTGTTATGGATCTTGATGTCTTGTTTTATTTGCTTTCTGGTTTAGCTTCATGGCTTTTTGTTACAGCAATAATGAGGGCCTATACTGTATTCTTCAGGGATTTTCCTAATGGATAGTCATATGTAGTCATTAATATTCAGAACCTGGTGTGCACTCACAGTCAGAAAGCACAGTCCTTTGACGGTGTGCCAAGCAGGACTGCAAAACTATATGTCTGCTTTTCAAGAAAAAGCTCATGCCTCTGTATATGAAGGAGAAAGTTACCGGTTTTCTTGTTAATCAGGTGTTGTAACTGGAAAACTTCCCTCTTCACTAGTTTACCTTGAATGATGTTTTAATAGCTGCAGGGAACCAGTGAAATGAAATGAAAGGAGAATGTTAGGGGAACCACAGGGGAAAAAAAATCCCTCAATTCTGAGCTGCAGAGTTTTGTACAATGGTGTTCAGCTGTTCGAACAAGCCACAGATGTGCAACGTAAGTGCAGGTGAAGAAGTGATGGAGAAGCATCTGGTGATGTCTCTGCATGCAGACTATATCCACCTCCAGCATCTACCTCACCCCAAAGCAGTTTGGTCGGTCAGCCCCAGGAAGATCTCAGCTGGCCCAGTAATCCCATAGGGGATCTCACAGGGGGATTGCTGGGGCAGCACAGCCAGGGGCTTGGGACTTATATGTCGTCACTGCAGGCAGGTACATGGTAAGAGCAAAGGCTCTGAACTGAGCAGTTCAGGGTCCCTGTCCTTAGAGGTTCTCGCTGAACTATGTTTTAAAACAGATTTTGTGAGCAATAACCCACAAGATCTTTGGGTTAAGCAAGGTCTGAAGGATCACACCAGCTATCTCAGGATGTTTGATTCTGGACATGTGGGAACAAGCCCTGGTTCGTGTCTAAAGTGAAAGTCAGGTGCCCATATATGAGCACCTAATGTCTCTTTGAAGCTGAGGGTATCCAGGTCATTTGCTTGGAAGCTGGCCAGCGTGACACAACATCTTCATGGGATCTTTGGGACCAGCAGGCGGAGGCTAGATAAGATACATGAGAACCTTTAAAATACCTCTAGAAAACAATCTCTGAGCACTAGATTTGCTCACCTAGTGTCTCACGTCTGGTGTTGAAACTAAGGATATTGGAAGGTAGGGGAGGGTAAGACCAACCAAACTCCTCTGTTGAAAGGAAGAGTTTGTTCTTTTCTTATTGGGGAAAAAGCAATTTTCCACCTCTGTCAATCATCCCTTTCCTCCTTCCTCGTTTCCTTATCCTGTTGTGGTATAGCTGATTTCACATCTGTTTACTCAAACATTTTGTGAGCAGAGAGTGAGATGCAAGTGTATGATTTTCTGCTGAAGAAGATTATTTTGATCCATAGATCCTCATATGGAAGGGAGAAGAGAACGGATTTTATCACCTGTCGCTGCCCCTGATATATCCCAGAGGTGCCTGCCTTGCAGGTAGGTGACAGTCAATAACATGTTCTCTAGAGGTTCTGTCTAATGTTCTCTTCTGGTCTTCAAAACTGGGAATCCATGAGAAACTGCTTGTGCACTGGCACCCACTTTCATGTCCAGTAGTGCTTTATTTTAGGTAATAAAAGTTGCTTCAGATACCAAAGGATCAGTATCTCCTATATGGCCAAGATGGACTGACACAGGGTGGGGATGACCAAGAAGCCACACAATGTTGGATGCACCATCTGACCAGCAGCCAGCATGCAGTACCGAGTGAAGGTGCTGAAGATGGAGCACAGCCTCCAGCTGAATTCCGTGAAATACCTCCTTACCTTTCTTCTTTGCAAGTATAGTATGTTCAGGATTTTTCTGCCAAGTGAACTCACAATGCTTTTGATTGTGGCTATATCTCTTGCTAAGACCAATCAATTATTTTTCTCACCTCAAAGATTCATTTCCATTATGAGTAAATATTCTTTCTTGCAATTTTCTTCCAATGTTAACCTCAGTCACCCCTTGTGCTTGTGTGGTGTTTGGGAGTTACTGCCTTGCATGGAGGCCATAGTTGAGCTACAAGTTGGTGGTTGTAGCTGCGTTCACACATCCCATTTCCAGGTGTTGAACTGCAGCTGTGAGAAAAGGAGTTGCTTCATCTTGTCCTGTTCATCTGTCGGCACAGAATTTAGGCTTTTACTTTCATCATCACAGGGATTTTTTTTTTAATTTTTGCATTTGGATAGTCACATGTTAATGAATCCAGCTGATTTAAAGGTCTTCTCTTGCTGTTAGTAAATACATCTGCTATATGAAAATGTTAGTATTTCTAGCTGATTATTGAGCTGACCAGAAAAAAGTCATGATAAATAGAGGCTGAAGGACAATTCTTACTTGCACTCACAGCCGGAAATTAAAAAAAAGGAAAACCAATAGACAAAACCAAAAGGAAAGTGATCTCTCCTCTCTGTGGAGGAATCCATCATTCTCAATTGGTTATTTCTAATTCAGCCAGTATTTTCCAAAGTATTCTCCTCTCTTGCAATTCATTAACTTCAATTTCACATTAAATTACAAGACAGGCGAATGTATACTTAGCCACTCAAGAATGGTATTTTCTTGTCACACTTGTTAACTTTTTTGCTTTGAAATTTAACTTTCCAGCAAGAATTCATTTGAAGAGTCAGAGAATACATAAAAGGCATTAGAATGCTATGCTGGCTCAGTCAGAACCATAAACTGCCACTGTCTCACATCAGTAGGACGGTGCCTTTTGGTCTCTACTGAACACAGATTCCAGATATCTCGGCATGCCCCTTCCAGCCTGGCAGGGCTCTGGGCACTGCTGATCTCCCTGCAGGGTGCCAGCAGAGAGAGCAAAAGGTGCCTGGACCAAAACCTTGCTCTTACCTTGCACCATTGGTACACGCAGCACAAGGAGAAGGAATAAGTGTTTCCTTATGCTGTGTAGTGAACACTGGATTTTCTCATGGGTTATAGAAAGAAGGTACAGTTGAGCTACTTAACTGCAAAGAATCTGGTTCATTTAACCCTTTCAAAAAGCTACTCCAAAGAGGACTGGCACACAAGCTCTGACACTATGTGGAAGAGACTGCTGTGATTTATCTAGTTGAAACTCCTGCCAGCACTTGGATTTCATCCATGTTGGGGCATGACCTCCATCCATAAGGTGACTGTATGATTCCACCACCAGAAGATACGAACAACCTTCCATCTTTTAATATGTTCATTAAAAGGGGCTGACAGCTCGGCTCCGTGTTTGCATCAGTCTGTAGGCCGAAGCCTTGACTATTGACTCAGTTTTATGAGCACATAAAATTGCAGTTACGTTGATAGCCTGTGGCTGGGCTGGTTCAAGAAGGGGATTTGCGTCTCTCTCTCAGAAACAATGGCACTGTTCACACCATCCTGCTCAAAAACACTTCCACTTGCTGCCATGTGAAACTTTTTGCCACTTCATGTTAGCTAAAGCAACAAGGGAAAGGATTTGGGCTGACAAGTACTTACAGTTTCGGCCCATGGCCAGCAACAAAGGGCCACGCAGTTGCTCTATCGCCCCTTCCCCTGCTGGGGTGGGAAGAACAATGGAAAGAAAAAAAGGCAAAAAAACTCGTGGGTCAGGATAAGGGCAGTTTAACAGAACAGCAAACGAAGCGAACAGTAGCAACAATAATACTGAGAAGAAGAATATATGAAACAAAGAGCGAAATGCACAGAGCAACTCTCACCGTCTGACGTCCCGCACACTCCCGAGCTGCAACTGCCTTCCCTCTGCCCAGCTCCCCCACTCAGAACACAGCATGACGACACATGGTATTGAATACCCTGTTTTGTTTGGCCTGTTTGGGTCAGCCTGCCCAGCTGTGTCCCCTCCTGGCTTCTGGTGAAAATTAACCCTGTGCTGGCTGAACCCAGGACACAACTGGAATCACAGAATCACAGAATCACAGAATGTTAGGGGTTGGAAGGGACCTCTGCGGGTCATCTAGTCCAACCCTCCTGCCGAAGCAGGGTCGCCTACAGCAAGCTGCACAGGACCTCGTCCAGGCGGGTCTTGAATATCTCCAGAGAAGGAGAATCCACAACCTCCCTGGGCAGCCTGTTCCAGTGTTCCGTCACCCTCAGAGGGAAGAAGTTCTTCCTCATGTTCAGA
>Ga0065711_1037402_pt1 | contig 19876 bp, 11 predicted proteins | sample Hoacrofraction12_FD_59098 | JGI IMG/M metagenome (GOLD analysis project Ga0065711, IMG submission 59098) | Hoatzin crop microbial communities from Cojedes, Venezuela - Epithelial fraction 12 v2 (version 2) | ecosystem: Host-associated > Birds > Digestive system > Esophagus > Crop | place... | reverse complement strand
CAACTCTCCAGCCTGTCCAGGTCACGCTGAATGGCAGCACAGCCTTCTGGTGTATCTACCACTCCTCCCAGTTTGGTGTCATCAGCAAACTTGCTGAGGGTGCAGTCTAACTCTTCATCCAGGTCATTGATGAAGAAGTTAAACAAGACCGGGCCCAGTACTGACCCCTGGGGGACACCACTAGTTACCGGCCTCAGAGTTCTGCCATTCAGCCAGTTCTCAATCCACCTCACTGACCACTCATCCAGCCGACGCTTCCTGAGCTGCCCTAGGAGGATGTTACGGGAGACCGTGTCGAAAGCCTTGCTTAAACCTCCTCTTCCCTACTTGAGGCCTCCTACCTCCATAAACCATTTCTCCATGTGTTTGCACCTCTTGTGGAGCCACTGTGCTGAAGAGGGTATTAACACTTGCCTGTAAAAACAGAAGTTACTGCTGTTTCCCCTAAAACCTTAGTATAACTCTTGCCCGGCAGCTTTGGCCAGCAGATAGGAGCATTCCTCTCGGAGTTCAACAAAGTATTTGTTGAACTCTTCCCTGACACAGAGAGGGCAAGAAGTCATTTTCATTCCATCAATGCGTAAGAAATCCATCAGTTCCCCTCTCGAGCAGCTCAGCTGCAGCAGCAATACTCCCCCAAAGCATTAGTGACTGTGCACAGCAGAGAAACCATTTACAAAACATACCCGAGTGCCCACATGTGCGCATTTAACAGGTTCATGGCAGCACCTGACAGCGAGCAGCTCAGCTCCATGGCCATCCAGTGCTGCCACCTGCGGCAGGGCTGCCCAGACGGTATCTCTGGGACAGGGCAAGGGAGCTGCCCACCGCCCTGAAGGTGAAGCTGCTGCGGAGGCCCCGGGGCAGGCCAAGGGGCAGGGTGGTGGCGGGTGGGCAGCCCAGCAAGCACAGCTCTGCCTCCCCACAACTGCAACAGGATGGTGGGACTGGTGAGGGGGACAGCAATGGCTGCTCCTCAGCAGCAGCCGTCACATTCTGTACTTTCTCAAGTGACACTATTTAAAAAATTTATACCTGTTTTCCCACTTTATTACAGATCTTCATTAAATTCATTTTTCATTAAACTGATAATGAATCAGATTGCTACTAAAAGGTACGCCACATCGTCCTGCTGCTGCAGACAGGATGAACTGAACGCTGTAACAGAGATTGCCCGTTACCTGGTCATCAGTGCTCACAACCAGAAGACTGAGCTGCAAGGAAGTCTTGCAAACCTGTCACTTTCTTGCTGTGTATCTTGAGCCCAGGGCTGCTGACGACCCACACTCAGTAACGCAGAGATGGACTTTAATCGAGAGCGCTCTGGTCAGCTTACACAGAAAAATGGGATAGCTGAGGGTCATTTAGTTTGATCTAGAAATAGTGTTTCTTCTAAACCACCACCCAAACAGCAACAGCAAGCGAGGCAAAGCTGGAGGTGTGCTGGTAGCAATACAATGCACCAATGTTCTCGGCACTAGCTTGAGCTACTTTTTAACAAACCAGATCTGCACACAAAATTTGTGTGGGAAAAGGAAAGAGGAATGCAGTATTTCTGTGCTGCCTGCTACTGCAGTACAGTATTTTTAGCAAGACATTTTATTCCTCGCACCAAGCTGCTGTGACATATGCTGCCACACACTTTACACAGCATAAGCTGTAATTAAAAGGATTTTGTACACACACAAGGCAAAAAATTATGCTTACTTTTTTCCTTCCAGAGAGTGAGGGAGTCCCATTCTAGGTTACCACCTCCCAGGTCATGGTTTGGTTGGGGGGGTTTTTTGGTGGTTTATCTTTTATTTGTTTCAAGATCTGCTGTTGGCTAATACAAGTTCTGAAACAAATACAGTACTGACAATGTTGTGGGGTGGGTTTTATTTAGCATTACAGTGGTATAAATATTTAGTGCTGTCCTCTACAAGCAAGTCTATATGCTTTCTACCAACTTCCATGATACTGCAACATAAAAACTTTTTTTTAAATGAAGTCGTGTGCATCTCCATGTTAGATACCTTCATGTTCTATCCCCAGCTTATCATCACAGTACGTAGTCCCCATGATGAGACGTGAGTCAAACACTGGACTAAAAAGGGGTTCCTCAGGAAAAGGTATGTCAGGTTCCTGGAGGGAACACATTCAGCAATTGAAAAAAATCCTTCCCTCAAAACACCTCTAATCAAGGGGATCTTGGTCAAGTGTCTCACTAACAAAATGACACAACCTAGGGTACTAAACAATAGAAAGCTGGTGTTTTCACAGTCTATTTTGTCATTTCAACACATCCATTTTTCCCTGGGACTAAGGGGCTTTATTTCCCCACCAGCCTGTTTCTGCCCTCAGATTATGGCACACTGGCAAAGTGCAGGCACAGCAGTGCGTAGATTTGTGTCCCCATGTTCACTCTCACCCCTTCCTGCAAGTTCCATCCTCTGAGCTACTTTTTTTACTAACACCAAATATTCTTTGGGGCAACACACCAAGAGATGCCACAACAAGGAATCCTGATCAGGTCAACTTCCAAAGGCAACTCAAGTCAGGAAAATAACCACCATTTGTGCTCACTAAAAATATGCCATGGTAGTGCACGCGGGAGAGAACTAATCAAAACAGACAGAGGTTCAGTATGAAAACAGCTATCAGCTAAGTGTAAACAAACATGCAGAACTATGCTGTAGGAACCAAAGCATTCCATATCATGAAAGTAAGCCTGCAATAACCAGTTTTTGCTACCAAATCCCCCAATTTGCTTGAGCCTTAGAGCTGCACGAGGGTCGCATCTCACCACGTTCCACACAAAACGTAAGAGAAGCTATTTCCTAGTATTAGTCATTCTCCTGCTGTGATGCTGTGGATAACTGTCCTGCTGCAAGTTTGATTTGAGCAATTCGACACCTGAGGGCCTTGGCTTTGCAGACCTGTTTGCTTAAACTGCCGCTCCAGACTACTCCCATCATCAGCTCTGCAGTCACAGGTCTCAGGTCATCGTTTCCTTCTTTTTTTGTCAGATAACAAAATTTCTACCTCATCTTTTGTGATGACCAGTTCAAATCACTGTTCAGCATGTAAGACTGCTAAAAAAGGCATGACTTACCTTTGGGGTAGCAGAAATATCAGAGATGGGTCATCAGACAAGACATTTTATCACTTCATTATGTGGCCTTATTACCATTTTTATTAGTTTTATCATGCATATTTTACTAATCATACTGACATCAAAGTGAACTATTTAGAAACACATACAAAGCTAAATTTGGACTGCTACTAATTCACGGAGCCTACAAAACCCCCATTGTTTATGGCAAGTAAGTTTTCTAGAAAAACAGCAGAAAGCTAAGTTCTCTCTCTTCCTTGGTGCATCTGAAATAATGTTTGGAAGACAACAACAGGAACAAAAATGTTCCAGGAGACTAGACATCTGAAGAACAGGCATTTGTCTTCAGATGAAGATTAACACATATAGTTATCACTTGTCCTGCTAGAGAAATTTTTTTACGGCTACTGTAGTTAGAAAATAATGTTTTGAGGAATAAGAGTCTAAAAGATGGATCAGGTTCAAGTTGGAGGTCAGGCCCCTCAGCTGGAAAGCATTTCCCAGAGAATCAGTTGTTTAGTTCAGTATATTCTTTAGTATGACAGAGCCCATATCCAGCGCTGATAGGACAATCTGCAAGGTATGTGACTGCTGCCTAAACAGACAGGACAGTTCAACACAGAAAAAGAAAGTGGCCAACAACAGTTAGTTAGGGTCCTTCACTCCTATTATTTCTCTCCTCCAGCCAGAAAGAACTTGCTCATCTTATACAACCAGTTTTAGTAACAGATCTGCAGTTCTTTTAAAGATGTGGTTAGAGTAAGGAATGTATTCTACCATTTCTTTAAGTTGGTTGTTCCAAAGATTAAATCATTCTGTGAAGACACTGGCCAGTTAGAGTTTGACTGACTCTTTCTGAAATATCTGTACAGACTACTCACATGACAGGAACTGCTCTGCTTCCTATAGCCCCTCTCCAGTATTTGCCGCTTTAAGGTGCTGTCCATATGAGATGCTAGTCTCAGAAAACTCACAGAGCTGATACAGGTGAGAAACCGAGAGAGTAGATATGGTAATACAAGTTGCTTTAGAAGGTAGTATTTACCCAAATGGAATTAAATAATTCTACTGATATGCAAATCAGTCTATTCTACTGATATGCAAATAAGTTATATTAGCTCATATTGTCAGTATGAGCTGTCTTGGCTCTCTAGTACATCTCACACCTTTTACAGTCAAATTTGGCCTGTAAAAGTTATCTACAAGTGGAAATACACAGAATGAACCAGCCCAGAGCAGTTTTAACACTACATTCTAGTGGGAGTCAACAGTTTTGGAAGATAGAGAAAAATATACTTTCCTAAATTTAAGCATCACCATATCCTGTAAGGTAACTATAGTACATTAATATTAAAGTGTATAAGTATTTTCAGTAGTGTACTGGGAAAAGGATGAGTCCAGAAAACAAAGGCATAGTGCTTCAAAACAGGAAGACTCATTCATTAGCACAATGATTCCCAAAACGAGTGCCTGCAAGAACATCTTCCCCGTGTTCTGCCCTTAAGCATGCTGTGTTGACAGCCTAGCAAGAGCGAGCAGCCCTGGGGAGCCAAAAGGCAGGACATGTTCTGCCAGGCTTGGCAGCTGCTGATGTGCCTGCTGCCTGGCCGTGCCAGACAATGACAGGGTAGCTCACATAAGCAAAGATAGAAAGCTCGACTTGAACTCAGAAAAGCTATGCCTCAGACAAGAAGTTTGGAAAAACAGATCAGCCAATCACACAATATCCTTGCTCCACGAAGAAAAACAGTAATTCATTCAAAATACCAAAACTTTGGGGGGAAAAGTTCTCACTGAAGCTTAAAGTCTCATCATCAGCCCGACAGAACAGTCCATCACACGATCACTGAGCTCACCAACAGGACAGTAATCCTAACCCAATACCTTTCCTACCCGAAAAAGAAATGGTTTCAGCTAATGACAGTAACAGCAATATGCTGCATTCCTCTGCAGTACTATTGCCACAGCAGTGCCTATTACAAAAAAGGCAGTTTTCCCACCACTGAAACAAATACCAGTGAACAGCTTTGTTGAGAGACAGAGGAGAATTCAGGTTATCCAAAGAAGCCATCACCATGAAACTGTGCTTTAATTCAACACTCTTACTCTTCATTCTTGTGTCCTTATTACTGCTTCAAACATTTAGATAGAAGTTTCAGGATAGATTCTTCAGCTGCTATTGTCACCTCATTTGAAGTAAAAGATGATTATGAATTAATTTTGTATGCCATTTGTTCAAGAAAGAAGAGGACCAGACGTGCATATTTCTGATTTCATAACAGATTTGTGCATTTCTGAAAGACATGAAGCCCTGAATTTTTCGTAACAAAGGCATTTTCTGAATTCACTTTTAATGCCCCAACAGCTGGTGAAGCACCCAAACATTAATACTAGTTTGCTCCCACTTCGGTGCGTCTTTCCAAGGATTTGGGAATAAGCTTTTACTTTTTATTCTAGCAAGATCTGTAAGCAGCTTGTGACAGCTTGCCCATCAACAGAAAAGGAAGGCAGGTATATTGATACACAGCTATTAATTGGGCATGTTGTGGGTACATGACCCCCTTCCAGATTTCACAATTTATTTCCCAACTGAGAAGGTGCTGTATGTCAGTATGCCTACCCCACCCTCATCTAACATCTCCTTACATCTTGTTTAAAGGAAAACAGAAAGGTACTGCAGCGACAGCTCCGAAAACTGCATTAGGGAAGTTACTGTAACTCTGAGGTACATGCATGTTTTGCATCCATTTCCACGTATGTTTTAATCCAATTGTTAAGAAATAAATGCTATAAATGTATCAGTGTTAGACTCCGGCAATACTTCAATCCCCCTCCGCTTCTATCCTCAGTTCTTGGATTATGACTTAATTATGTATTACAAACTGTATTGGTGCCGCTAGTTCTTTGGCCCTAATGAAAGAGTCAGCCATGTAACATCATTGGTTAAAAAAACCTGCATCTTTCTTTTGTAGACACCATTACTGATCTCTTGACCAGGTCTTCCAATTCACTGTGAGGACACTAAAGAGTGTTGCATGGGATGAAGAGCCATTTAAGATTTCCTCCCCTAACCTCAAAGCCTACAAGTTTTCCCTTACCATGGAACAGTCACCATCGCCCAACAGACACAACAGAACTGGTATCTAAGGCTCAACATGGGAAGAGCAGTATGTTAGCATCCAGCACAGGAATAATAATAAATTTATTACAACAGAAACCAACAGATAATGCATTAGTTCATTTACAAAATACTGATAGCATTCTGCTGCCTCAGTGCTAAGTACCCACATTTAAAAACTTCCTAAAACTGATGACACCACACAGATTTATGAAGGTCATAGCAATTTCTTGACGCTACTGTAAGAGAGCCCAGCTACTCTTTAAGATTTCCTGCACAATACAGGGAGATGGAGCAGGATACAATGGAAACATCAGGAATCTGAAATTCTTCTGCACCAGGAAATTAAGAGCGAGCAACTTATAAGCACAGGGAAAATAAAACAATCACACTACGCATGAAATTAGAGTTACTTACGGCAAATGTTCTCATTAGAAGTGCCCAACAATAAGGTAGCTGATGACTGACTTCAGCGCCCATCATTGCTCAAGGCACAAAATATTAGTTGTCAGTTCTACTCCTGAGCTATGTTGGTTTTTTTCCTTTTGTTTTTAAACAAACTTATATAGCATAGAAGCATTTTCACTGAACTGCATCAACTCCCAAAGGAAGCCAGACACCTCAGAGAGACTCTTAGTAAAAGAGGAAATGTAGCTACAAGCCTGCTGGATCGATTTGTGTTACTAGGACTTTATACTGTTAGGTATCTTCCTCCCGCCTTTACGTACACATTTACTGAGTTTATAGAGGAAGTCGGTGTAGACATTAATATCTCTTCTTTCTAAACACCTCACTCTTTGGGAGTGAGAAACATGTGGTCCACGCTAACCAAAAACTGTTTATACAAAGTAGTGTTTAAAATAAGCTATAAAATACTTTGTCTCTATTTGGTTCCCCACCCCCAAGTATAATTACCCAGATTTTTCTCACACATTTGAGGAATGCCTTAAAAGGCTGCAATTTATCCCATCTCTGAGCAAAGCTAATACGCAAAAAGGTTCCTGCAACCACTGAGAAGCTTGCAAGCACATTCTAGTTGCAGCTAATTTATTTCTGGGGCAGTATCGGGTCACAAAACATACAGTGTGAAAGGAATACTGGCACTGAGCAAACTTTGAAGCAAATTAGGACATTCTCTCCCTACTACCTCTTATACCAGACTCCCTGATGGAAGTCCACAAATAATTTCTTCTCTAAGAAGACAATAAAAACTCATCCTAATACAGTCTCAAGAACCATATATACACATTTTGTATATTTGAAAATGCTGGCAAAAGTCCACAGAGGCAGAAGAGAAAAAGCATGAAGGCTAAGTCTAACATCAGGTTCTCTACTGAACCTGACACCTAGAAACAAAACAACGTAAGGCTTCTTTCTTCTGAAGTACCCTCCCCAAAATGTGATTTTCCAGTGGCATGTGGAAGAGGCCAGCTATTGAGACCTTCTTTCTTGCTTCACGACTTATGAAGTGAGATGTTATGCAGCAGATAGGCAGGCCTGACGAATACTTTGTGCCCAGGTGTTTAAGAGTGCCGTGACTGAATGTTTGTCTGGAAGTTGCAATAGTTTTGAAGTCATGTACCGATACACTGACTGCAAAAAGGGATTGGCTGCTGGAAGAAAAAAGATAACAGATAACTGAGTTATAATAAAAATAATATATATAAAAACAAAAGTAACATGAAGTGTTCACATTTCCCCACTATTAACACATACACATGCCCAAGAAATGTCATGCTAGCATCCTCATACCATACTGTCTAGGATTTTTTATCCACAGAGGGCTCTGATCTGGATAGTCCGCTGGAACACTGAGCTGTAGTGGTGGGACATTTGGAAGATTCTTGTCATCTAGAATGCAAACACACCTCCCATCAGAACAAAGCATTCCTTGCTGGACTGGGGCAGGGTGGGGGGGAAGTGGGGGTGTATGCATAATTCAACTTGGTTTCTAGCTTTTGAACCCCAAGCAGGAGCCAGGCTGAACATCTCGATTTTTATTGGAAGGCAAATCTCATTGCTCACTTTAAGAACACTCTTAAATTCTTGGAAGAAAATCCTGGCAAACATAGCTCCACCTCTTACACATTTTTGTAACTTGTCAATCTCATTGTTTCACCAGCTGAATGTTGCTAAGTTAGAAACCTCATTTTTGACAATTAAGTGCCTTATGTACTAATATTCAGGACAAAACCAGTTCAGATTCCTCAAATGAGGAAGAGGAAAGCATCTATTTTTCCCACTGGAATCCAAGAGCAAAACAAGTTAATAGACTATAACACTTCAGACTTATTCAGCTGAGACAGGAAAAAAGATGTAGTCTGAATGTCATTCTTGAACACACATGGTTGTTAGTGATCACTAGTACAAATTGAAACAGACCCTCCTAAAAACTAAGTCAACATTCCTCTAGCTCTGTCCTAGTTGTTGGAGGCAGAATAACTCTCACATACCAGTATCGGCCAAATCCGGAATCCAGATTATTACTAGCAACAAGTATTTTTCTAGACATAAAATGACATTACCAATTGCAACTCCAGTGCAAAGAAAGGAACAACCAGTGTGAATGAAGTCTCTGGGTGTACCCTAAAGCAGGCTGTACAGACTGTCATGATTAAGCAGTGCTATGAATTTGATAAGAACAGACTTCACGCAGAAGTCACAGCTTGGCAAGATTCAAGATTTAGCAAAAAACTCTGAGTTTCTACAATCAAGCTCAGTACTTATTTTTGAATTCATCCCTTAGTTTCTTCTTGCTTACCTAGCTTGCATATGAGATGAACTGTGCCATTATTACTGCAGTGGGAAGGGTCCAGGTTTACCAGGAATTTAGGATTTAATCTTGCAACTTCCCCTTGTAAGACATTTGGTATGGTCTGTCTTTCATCCTCTTCATATTTCCGTTTTCGAGGTGAAGCAACTGGAGCCCTGTGTAAAATACAGTCCACAAAAGGACTAGGTGAAAACACTATGCCAACATCACATTTGTCAAATATTTTACAGGTGTAAAAAGGAAAGATATAACTCACACCTGTCCATAAACCCATCTGTTCTTCTACCAGTTTCTACAAATAAATAGTTTTCCCTTAAATAATGAACATTTAAGACAGACAGCAGGTCAATGATACATACGTGATAGGTGGTCCGTGAATTGCAGTCATAGCTGGCATAAACGTACGGTAAAGGGAATGGTTGAAGACTGGTGAACGGATGTTGGCCAAAACAGCATCCAAAAGTGGCTGACACAAGTACTGCTGTTTGGTGGGGGGCACTGGGGGAGGCGGTGGAGTAGGCTAAAACACAAGAGAAGCCCCTTTTGATTTAATCATCACCAAAAAAGAAATTCTACTATTGACACTGCAAAATTTTATAGCAGTAAACTTCTAATGCATGAAATACAAAGGATTCTCAAAACTGCACACAGTAACATTAAGGGGGGCGGGAAGCCATCTGCAGCTTTCTTTTAGGAACTCTGTCCTGAAGTCAGCTGCAAAAGTTCATAGAAAGAATTACTCAAGTCTTTGCACAAAGCACAAGAATTTGAAAGTTCATTTAAAAGATACAGATAGGTCATTTATGTGATGTAAATGCCTGCCCTTTTTTTTCCCCGTTTTCTTATTTTGTCCAACCTTACCTGAAGTCTTAGAACATGAAATGCAGAAAATTATCTTGCCAAATCAGAAGACCTTTTAGAATTAATTGCTTATCCCTTGCTAGCACAAAGCATTACCTACCACAGCCATATCATTTTTCAGCTTCTCCAGAGCAATTTCGCATTTCTGCAGTGTCTTCAGAGGGCACCTGCAGAAAAGGAGAAATATCCTCGTCACAAAATGGTCACCTCAGCCAAAATGTTTCTGCTATCTGAGCCCCACAGACAGCTTCAATGCCCACGTGGCTGGATGTTAAACAACAAATTTCTGGAAGGGCTGGGTAAACCGATGTCCAGCCAAATGGAAAAAGAATTACCGTTTTGAAGGGTCAGTCAGGATATCCAAGAGACTCTTCATTTTACTCAGGTCCTTCTTCCTATCTGAAATAATATCAGAAACACAAATGCTGTCTACAAGAATAGCTTCCATACTTGCAGAAAGAAACACAGTATACTGTTGAAAGTGACAACATGAGCCAACATTGAATAAAGATCTTCCATCTAATCATAAGTACATCCATTGCATAAGCTCTATGTGTTTCAAAAACATCACAAGTAAACAAAAACCGATGGAAAATTAAGGACGAGGATTTTACCCACTCTTCACAGTAAAATCTTTACAGTCATAAGCAAGAAAGAACAAAGAACTCTGACTGCCATTTTTAATCCCTGGAACAGAAACCATCACAAAAAAGGCAAGGTACTGCTTCTTTCATCAGAAGAGACAGCTGCCAGAGAGAAATGCATGACTAAATACAGGGAACTTCACCTTCATTTTTATCTATTTTATTGATCATCCTCCGGAGTGGCTCAATGTATTTTGATAGCTGTTTGAGTTTCTCCAGATACTGTTGCTCCTCTGACTGGCTAGAACTGGCTGGACTCATGACAGAATTTGGATTTCCTGGCAAGAAATAAATACTGCATGACACAGGGAAGATAAAAGATATTGCAGAACCGCATTCTCACGTTTCAAAATCTAGATCTGAAATGTGGTGCTCTCGAAGTGTAGCTCATGCCAAATATCCAAATCCGTAACTGGATCCACAGTTAAAAGTGCTTGTCCAACTCTCTATTCTTTGTGCAGAAGTAATGTATTCTGTGGACAGAACAGCAATTCCCATTTAACACATTTTTTTTCTGAAAAGGTCCAAAATTCATACACCGATTTTCTAGGTCCTCTTTTTGCCCTCACTCTGGTGCATTAAACATTAAATCAACATACTCAGTTTACTGCAGTTTTCCTTAAGTTAGTGCTTTCTAAACCGCAGAGCACACAACACTGGTATGAGAAGGAGCCCATACGTTACTTTCATTCACCGTATCAGAAACTGCTTATTACACCTGGGAGAGAGAGGAGCGAAAGTGTCAGAGTACACCTAGGAAGGCGCTTTGGAGCAAAGAAGCCTGCCACCTGTGATTACGTAGTTGCATCCTTTATGATTGCATGTTGTTGCTAAGGGTTCCTTCCTGCATGGAACCATGGAATCATTACGCCTCTATAAACTTGCTCCATTAAGTTAAGTATCATTCTTTTTTCAAAAGACTGGGGAAGTTAGAAAAAACACATTACACAGTCCAGTCATGAGAAAAGAGGTTTCAGTTGATTTTGATTAGAGATATCCATGTTGTTGCATTATGTTGTGCACGTGACATGTTCACTACTTGCAATGCTGGCTGCTTTGTAGAGCTCTTTAATATTTACCTCGTGTCAAACAATAACAGCTTTCCTGGGAACTATTGCAGTTACCAAAACATACCCCAACTCACGGTCTGCAGCATAACTCTTAGATCATTTACCTGGGGTGTTTAAAGGACCTGGGGACGGGACACTAAAGTTCTGAGGTGTTCGTGCAGCTGCTGGGCTCTGGGATGGCTGTGGAGATGGACTGGGGAGAAAGCTGCTGGGTGATGGAGCTGGGCCGGAGCTGAAAAATAAGCATAAAATCAAACCTGCCAGACAAGCAAGCATGATCAGCCTGCGAGCAGATATGCTTGTAGCAAGCATCGCTATGGCACTCTGTAGCTTTGCCAGTAGACTCGGTAAGGATTTTGTACATAGCTTCTTTATTTAAAATGCGGGTTTTCAGAATGTATTCGGCACAATCCCACCTTTGCTCTCACTGAAGTGCATGTTAAAATTAATTCACTTCAATGGAAACAGAGCAAGATATACTGAATGCTTCTGAACACCTCACTCTTATGGCACTGACAAAGGACCTCAGAAGTTGCAGTCTAGCTTACCTGACATTAGAGTTTGGCTGAGAATTTGGCTGGCCTGGCTGAGGAGATGGCTGCGGCTGTGGTGGTGGAGGCATTGATTGCGGTGTTTGAGCTTGTTGGACAGGAGATGGGGATGACATCATGGTAATATTGTTCTGGCTGACCTGAAATGTGGAAAAGGATAAGATCAATAACAACAAAAGGGAGCACAGACAGGGAACCTGACTAAAAGGCTTTACCTATGGAGAGAAGCGTATCCTCAAGCCTACAAGAGATGAAAGCGTTAGTTTCCTCTTCTCTCTCATAATGACAGTGCCACCTGTATCACCCTTGAGGCTCTCAGGGCAGTACTTCATATCTACGTCACTATAAATAGCCATTAAAACAGCACATAATTTGAATAACTGTATAATAATTGTTTTTAATTTCCAAAACCATCATGTTGCATTTAAAATATTAGAAGTGCTATCTGAAAAACTTGTACTTTATTAGAACTAGTCAAGAAGAGCAGGAAGAAAAGACAGTTCTAACTTCAGAATTAAGAGCCATAAAAACTTCAAAGGTCTGTCAGACTTGACTGTAGCTTCCCAACTGGTTTTCTTTAGGAGGGAGGGGGGAAGAAAAAAAAAAAAAAGGGAAGCCAAACCACCAACATCTTGTTTAAATATTCAGCTTTGAAAATCTGGGTGGAGATAGAAACATTCCAAACTGAATGGCTGGGTTGGAAAAAAAGGAAGTAGCTTTCTGACCACTGGAGAATGATGAGCTGTGACTGAAGGACAGAAAGATGAATAAAAGCATATCTAGAACAGCACCAAACTCTCAGTAATAACTAAGTTTATTCTGTACACTATAAAGGGCCAGAGCCAAATGACACTCAAATTAGAGCAACTTCTCACATGTTGTAATGGACACTTCCTTTGATGACTTAAAACCAAACAAGAAAACCTGTATCATGGCCAGGAGTTCTTATGACCTGAGGCTATACGTAAGTACATAGAAAGATAAATTAAATTAGCCTGCAGAGGCCACATACTGTAGCTCAGTAACCCATATGTCCATTCTGTAAGTCATCGATGAGTACCTTTATGAATTAACTCTGTTTCCCCCAGCCTAAATCATTTTTAAGCAAAAGTCCTAGTAAATCCCTACACTTGATGGCCACTGCAATTTGGTGTTATCCTTCACTCCTTAAATATCTAAATCATCCAACTCTTTCCAGAGAACATGATATTTAGCACATAAAAAGTACTGCATGGTCTACTTTTGCATGCATGCACTGAATATGACAGGAAACGCTTTGCTTGGAATATCCCATTACAGCTATGCAAGAGGTCACACACCACTAAAAAAAAAGGCGCTAACAATCCCCAGCTAGGTGCAAATTTAAAACTATTACACACTTGAAGATATTAGTTTATCACCCATTAAATCACAGTTTAAAATAAAATTCAGCCTCACATACTATGATTTTTAAAAAATCTTCAATAACTCTATTATATTCACAACCTCTCCTCTGAAGATAATATCTAGAACAAGTGAGGCTGAAATTATGTTTTAAATCAGCTATTAGATCTTCCTTTTCTCCACAATAAACACACACTGAGACTGTGCTTACTGTTTTTCATAGGAGGTGGATTCTTTAACACCATGCGTCTCCTCAATAGCTGGCAAAGCATTTCTGGGAAAGAAACGCACAGTCTGCCCCTCACAGAAACCAAGCATCTCACCACTGTTTGGAAGGAAGCTAGGATGAACACTGCAAAAAGCACGCCCTGATTTTTTTTTTTTACAATTCTATTTAACATTCTATTTAACAGCAAGCGATTTAGAACTTACCCATATGGATGCTGCACCCATTTTTCATCAAGTCAAACTAAGACCACTTTTGAGGGGTTCATCACTTCCTGAATATCAGGCCCCTTTTTAAGTGTCTCAAGTTGGTTACATAAAATTACTTCTGAAAACTTAAATCCTTGTGTTTTGGGAAAGAAGGAGAAAGATTTCATTAGGGTTTTCTGCCAGATTTAAGCTTCTGTATTGACTTCAACACCAAGGTCCCTTCACGTCAATTTACAAATGTTGCAGGAAAACAAAGAACAGAACATGCAGCATCTACTGTGCACAAAATCATAGAATGAATTAGTTTTGATACCTTTTTTTGCATTACCCTTTCTCATTTAAGTACATGCATAGGCAAATAGCTGTCATTCTTGCAAGGTTTGCTCTCTGCCAGCTTCATTTCAGAATATCGAAAGGTGATGTCTAACATGATGCAAAAATGTTAGATTTTCAAAAACATGCAATCAGAAGTACGCAATTCTGAACTTACTGCTTTACTTCTCTTTGAAAGCAGTCAATTTGCTACATAATAATTTCAGATGTCTTTCTATAGAACAGATCTAAAGACGCTTTCAGCTTTAGATTTCTACATTTTTGCAGGATATCGATTAAGATTATAATAATTAAATGAAATTTCAACTTTTAAGGAATGCTCTTTCCAGCTGACTCCCACTAAAAAGGCAGTTTAAAATAACCAAAACCACCCATTAAACCCAAAAGGCAAAAAACCCCCTCCCTCTGGAGCTTAACTCCATTAAACTCATATAGCTCCTCATTTAAATCCAGAGTTCAGCCATGGTTACTGACCATTTGCATACCCTTCATCTTCAACATAAGGAAATGCAGTTACCTATTTCTTTACTAAAGGACGAGATTTTTTGTATCCACAAGCATATTCATGGACAGTGATTACAGCCCACTGAATGTCAATGTCCTCTGCTACTCTACAGTGATCTGATCATGAAACCAAGTCCTAATTTTCTGAAGTCTTGCCCACAAGACATTTAGGCTTGCATGACAAAAGTTTGCTCTTTATAGCCACTAAATCAAACCTATTCTTAATATTTAGATCACACCATGCTGGAAGATAAACTTAGCTATGAGGCCAATCTCCAGTTTGCTGAGTCTCAGGCAAGGAACAGTACTCAGCAGATAAGGCTAGTGACAGTTTTTCAGAAGCTCCCAGCAGCAAGAGTGCACAATATGCACAAGCTAATAGCAAGGAAAAGGAGACTGCAACAAGGAAGTGATGGGTAATAATTAGGAACAGTAGAAACACCTTTAGTCTAAAAGAAAACTCTAGAAAGCATTTACACTACTGTACTTACAGTTTCAATGTTAAGCCAGTAAGCATAGCCTTGCCTGCTCTGTTGCAAACTGGGTTTAAAAGTTCACCATTATGCTGTTTTATGTGACAAAATAGAAACTCTGCAGAGCTTCAAATAAGTTCAGATACAGGTTTCCATATTCCCAGTCAGGCCAGTATCCCTTGCTTTAGTTTAATAACAATTCTTATCTTTGTCCCCCCGTATATTTTCAGTTTGCTGAAGATTTCTGTGCCAACAACAAATTGGAAGTCCATACTATTACAGACTGCAATAAATTTGTAGACAGAACTTGAAGATTTTGACACTAGAAATACAGGAGAATGACTGGTATTAGCATATTAGTTATATAATTAGTTCTATAATTGCTAAAGCAAAAGCTAAATATTAATCTTTTAACATTTCAAGATCAGCAGGTTTCTTGAGCCAATCCAAATATAGATTCTTTTAGCTGTCCAAAAAGTGCCACCAACATTGATTGTGGTTCATGGTTGGTAACTATTCAGGCACAAACAAACTTCAGCTAAGAAAAAAAAGTCAGTTCTAATTCTCTGGCAATTTAAAAAACGGGAAATTGTGGAATACAATGCCATATCACTAAATATATTCTTTTGACGAAAAGACTGTAAAAGCAAACCAAAAAAACCACTGCAGAATCAACTCAGATTTGTGATAAAAAAGGACAGACTGACATTGGTGTCACATGGGGTAAAAATAAACAGCCACACAGTATTGATATCACATTTGGTCCTTCTGTTGAAAGAGGTTCTTCAGCGCAATAACAAGATTATTTTCTAAAGAGAAAAGACACTCTGAACTACCTTTCACCAAGTCTAAAATACTTTTGATACTGTAAAGAGACTCTTAAATGAGCAATTAATAACCAGATACATGCTACAGCCCTTTAGTCCTATTGTGAACATCTGCAACGGCTCTGCTGATAAGGAAGTCATAACACATCCGACAGACAATATTATTTCAGCATTTTACGAAATTAAGAGGCATAAATTATGACATTTCTAATTCCTAATACATCTACAGCCTGAACAAAATGCTTTGGCAGACAGCACTAGAGATTCACACTGATCCAGAGCTGTCAAGTATATGGCATGTCAGACTGGCTTTAAAAAAAACATGTTTCCTGCCACCATTAAACCAAGACTCACCCCTCATCCTACCACCTGCTTAGGAGCCATTTTCACTCCAATCATTGTTCATGAAGAAATTTCCTTTCTTCTTCTGCCTTGTCCAGTTGTTCAGTCTTCTACATCATTTTCACAACCCTTAGCAGGCTACTGATGACCAGTTCACTTGGTATCAGAAATTAAAGCTCCTCAACAACCACAGACAAGACAGCACTAAGAGATCAGCCTATGGCGCTGAGTGCTTAAACTAAAGGTCTTGTGTTACGAATCAAGTATTAAATATAAGCCCATCTAATACTTCTGTATCCATTGGAAGGCTTCATCGTCAAACCAAACCTTGCGAATACCTCACACAGCAGATTGTCTCAGTATATATAAACTGCTACAGCGAATAAAGCTCAAAGTAAATTCTCCTTTGACTCAACAGCTACATCTGGGTTTTATTTCAGTGAACATATATACAATGACCTGGACTGAAATGACCATCCATCTTCAACCAGAAACAACAACAGATGTGTTTGCCTAGGTCTGCAGAATCTTTCTGGTCACTGTATCTATCTTAGCAAATTCCTGAGAAGATAAGGCTGTGCCTACTAAACTTGATGCAGCAGCACTAGGAAGCAGAGTTTCAGACATTCCAAAGGCCCACGACAAGCTTGCAAAGGAAACAAAAATGCAGAGAGTGAAGAAACCGTCATTAAACCTATGAACAAAATGCAGCGGTATTAAGAACTAAAATTGCACCTGGTATTAAATTTGAAAATTAGCATCTAGAAGAACAAGACATGAGGTTCATGAATAATAGATAGCAAAATGCAGTTGAACGCTATTCCACCATCATCGTATGATATACATTTAAACCAACACCAATCACATAGGGTTAAGCAAACTTCTGCAGAGAAGAGCAGTGCCTCATTTCGTGACTTACTGGCAAGAACTCAGTTCTATTTCATTCTAGTTCTCCCTGTTCCTGCTCCCCCAAAATGACACATTTTGCTTGCAAAACATGACTGCAAATTCTTTAGCAGATCCGGACCTGCACCAGGCAGATGCAGTACTCTGAGCTCACGCATCTTCCAGCAACAGCTGGATAGGTGCTGCCAGCCTGCCTACACAGGTTCTTCTATGATGCAGGCACAAGTGGGATCTTTCTGGCAGTTCCTCCTACACAACCGTGAAAGAAGAGATCAGCTGCATTTTTCTTGGTCCCTGATACCACACAAGAAGCTACTCAAACTGAAATGAGTGAAGTTTACTCTTAATGAGAAGCAGCACCTGTACAGAGCATGAACACAAGGTAAGCACGGTCCCAGACACAACTCAGCCAGTAGACTGCAGTACTGACTTGCAACGCTGTCATAAATGCACACTCGTGGAGTATGGACAGAAACCACAAAGTTCTAATTTGAGACTTGAATAAATTATGAACATTTTATTATGAACGTTTTAAATGTTAAAATAAAGATCTACATCACTTTAAAAATGCTTTATTTGATATCCCAAGCTCTCAGAAAACCTACTATTAAAAATTAAAAAGGACCCATAAAAAACCTAAAAAGGCCAATACCCAGCAGAAAGTTAGTTCTTTGATCAAAAAGTGAACATCCCCTTGCTTGAAAGCAAGCGATACACAATCACTTATTGAATGCTTTGCACAATTCCTGACACAATGTGCTTTGACTCAGTAAATACCTGTGGCATTTGCTGTCCGCCCAAAGGAATGGAGCTTGGCGGCGTAGCAGACACAGCGGTGGTAGGCGGGAACCGTGGTCTTATTTGCATCCCACCTCGGGCCATAGGTGCGGTGATCATCTTTGAGGACAGAGGGACAACAGACAAAAGTAATCGCAAAACAAGAAATGCAGTGCACTGGCAGGATGAGAAGCCCATGCAGCCTCCAGGGATTAGGGGAAGCGGGAGCATGAAGGGAAAGTTAGTGAGCTTTTCTCTAAAGGTTATCCTAACATGCTAGCTTATAAATCAAACTCCTTTTTATACCCTTTCTGTCCATTTTAGGAAAGCATCTAATGAATTTGAGGTATCTTGAGAGAGTTGATCTGTAGATTCACATTCATGGGTCAAGGGTTGACTGTGCTATCATTTGCATGAAGGGCTTTTCCTAAATCTTGCCTGACAACTTGAATTTCTAGAATTCTTGGATATAAGTACTCTAAGCTTGTTGTCAAGAATGCTCCATCTAAGAAGCTATGTAATACCATAGGTTTCTGATGTGCTTTCCCCCACTGTGGACTCAAAGGGGGTTAGCTGTATTTGCATATGTCACCCTTCATTATAAAAGAATTTGGCAGACAGTTCAACAGCAACTGTCAGTAGGGATGCTCCACTGTGAGCAAAATTTTAGACCAACCTAACCTATGACAGCATAACAATGCCAAAGACAACAAAAATGACTTCTGGGTTTGAAAAAGCTATTTCCTTCCTTTTAAAGCCCACAGAATAAGTAAAAAACATGCTCGTAACTTCCATCATTTTGACAAATACCCATTCCTCTATTACTAAGCTGTGCTAAAATATTGATTCCACAATCTGCCTCAAGCTTATTCATGCACTATTTGATTCTCCAGGTGTATAGACTGAGCACACCCTGAAGTACAATGATTTAGGACAAATGACAAAGGTTAGCATTAGAATTTGTATTTTAAAATAGCATTAAGACTATGCTACTCTGCAGTGTCTACAAGCGCCTTTCAGAACCATCAGCCTGCATGAGCCACACAGATTTAATCATATATATCTGTATAGCCCTCTGTTACTTAAAATCTGATATGACACCATATATGCTGAGAAATTACAGCAAATACAGCATATTTTTGAAATAGCATTCAGGTAACTTTGGCAGATTGACTTATCAATAATAGAGCTTCTGTTTGGTACTTCAAAGATCTACAGCAAAGCACTCTAGGCTACTTTTTTTTCCAGCAGACATACTACCAAGAAACCTACACAGGCCCTAACTAACCTATGAGTTAATGAAGTTGCCTTTCAGTAAATGGTTTGGGGCATTCTTGCTTAGTGTTCTATGTAAATGGACTGAAGCAGCCAGCAACATGTGTCTAGAGAGAGCCAGAGAATGCATGTGCTTACAATTGTTAAAAATAAATAAAATTAAATACAACATACCAAGACTGAAAAAGGAAAGCAATAACTGATAAAGAAAATAGTGTCAAATTCAGCACAGCTGTTAGTTCACAACATCAGAGCAACGCAGTCCCTTTCCATCCAGGCAAAGAAGGATGGTCAGAGACAGGATTTCAAAAGGGGAACAAAGGAGAGCACTCCAGACATCACACACACATGCCCACGTATGCACACAGCATGCAACAGCCACCACAAGCAAACACAACCCAGCACTGGCACAAAGCACAGGTGGATGCTACAAAGTGCAGTGAAGAGCTACAGTATCAACATGAGAGCTGGTGAAGCAACACAACCCTAACAAAAAAAAAAAAGGGGGGG
>Ga0065711_1037401_pt1 | contig 19876 bp, 10 predicted proteins | sample Hoacrofraction12_FD_59098 | JGI IMG/M metagenome (GOLD analysis project Ga0065711, IMG submission 59098) | Hoatzin crop microbial communities from Cojedes, Venezuela - Epithelial fraction 12 v2 (version 2) | ecosystem: Host-associated > Birds > Digestive system > Esophagus > Crop | place... | reverse complement strand
CGACACCCGCCTCTGGCCGGAGCAGTCGTGCGGGTGGCCGTGGCGGGTTTCCGCGCTCGCCTGCCTGGTTCCCGGCAGAGGATGGGTGCTGGTGTGTGTCTGTGTGGCGGCACGGCCGGTACCGGTTCTGTCGCACGCTTGCAGCATGGCCGTACAGCCGTCGGGCAGCACAGGCCTGCGGGAGTCAGAGGTTTGACGCGGGAAGGCCTTGTCTTTGGAAACAGGCCCCGAGTCTCTGAGGTGAATTCACCGTACCGTGACGTGATGCCGCACGAGAGCCTGCTGGCAGGTGCAGGGCTGCCCAGCGGCGCGGCAGCGGCAGATACTTGCTGTAAATAGGGACATGTCGCGGTTGGCGTGACTTGAGGTGCAGGGAGTGGAACGGAAACGTTGCGCCACTGTCCCTGCTGGTGTTCACCCTCGCTCTCTGCTTTTGCCGGAACCCAGCACTTGAGGCACCTCTTGCTCACCAGCCTTGGTGCTCCCTTGCCGTGTGTACATAGCTATATGCTACGTAGCACAGTACGTGGTTACAGCTGTCACTGAAAAGTAGCGTTGCTCCACTTTTGGCCCTCAAGGCACTAAACTGGCTATTACAGGCAATAAAAATATTTGCATATAGTTATGATGGGAAAATGTGGTCTTGAGTCCCTGACGTGCAAAAACATTAATCTGTTTTGAAGCCAGGTCTGTCCCTCTGAAGAGGGCTTGTGAGTCCTTTCCTCCAAGCAACCGAATGGGGCAGCCCAGGATTTGGGAAAAGGGAGTGGATGGGAGGAATGTCCTTACTCCTAGGTGCTAGAAGAGGTTTCTCTTTTAGCTGTAGTATGAGAAAACTATTTTTTATCAGCTTCACTAAATGCTGGGTTGTGTGTCATCGATTACAGCTGGAGGACTCCCACTGTCTTTAACAGAACAACCGAGACTTCAAAAAATAGTAAAATACCTGGCCAATAATAACATCACTCATGAAAATAAAAACTGAATCCTGTTGTGAAAAACTAACCACAAAACCATGTCTGTATCCTAAAGATGTTTATGTGGAAAAGAGCAGGAAGCTTCCTCTTTCTTTGTAGATGGTAAAATAGCTTAAAAATAGAGTGTTATCAACTGTTACAATTTCACTGTGAGTCCTGTGGTGTATGTCATTTTTTCTTAAAAATCCCATCTCCAGTCAAATGCTCGTGAAAATTCTACTTTTGTGTTAAAAAAATCAGACAAAAATAATTTAGTAATCCCCATAGCCGTATAGAAGAGATTGTCAGTCTCAGCAACAGCTCCCTGTCAGTTCTGAAGGTCTCTCAAGGACCATGGGTATTTCATTATCAGCCTTTTGACTGATGCATGTATAAAATGCTAGTGGTTAGTGTGGTTCTAGAGACTGATACTGACGATTTGTAAACCATGAATGGTCTTGCAGGCTGCTGTTTGAGAACTTTTGCTTTAAACTCTGCAAATGTCCCAAGAGGACCCTGTAGACTTGGAAACTGGGAAACAAAACAAGTGTGTTTTTTCGTAAGTTGTAATATTTTCTAGACCAATTTAATGATTTTCCATACCCTATTTCATTAATTCAAGTATCAGTTAAATAATTACTCTTAAAACAAAGGCCATAAATAAGAAAGAAAATGAAGGATATAATTTCAGCAGAATCCTTTCAACATAATGCCTAGTAAGCTCTTTGAAAAAAATTGCAGAAGGTGCTCAAAGTAACAAAAACAGACTAACATTTAATTACAGAGATAGGAACACTGAATACGTCTTAAATTATATAAAGCTCACCTTCATGACAGGGGACTCTAGGTGCTTCAGTTTCTGAAGTTTACAAATCAGATTGTAAAAGCTTAATATGAAAAGAATTGCATGAGTATGCTGCACCATAAGGCAAGCTCTGGAGAAAGAGAGCTTTCTAATAAATGGCTTGCAGAAGACTGCATTTCCCTGGTGCCATCTCACCACAATCAGGAGTCATCCCTTCTGCTGCAACACAGGAGCACAGGAGGATCAAATGTGAAAGCAACATCAATGCCATTATTTCTTGCCCCCATAATAGGTTGACTTCTGTGGGACCAAAAATGCAAAATAAATTGTGACAATACCTATGGCATCAATAACTCGCAAGAATTAATTCAGAGAATTTATATCGCTCGAGTTATACATAGCCTCAGTGGAGTTGATCATAGTGGTTCCTTCTAAACCATTACGATCGTCACCACCATAAAAAGCAGCATGGCCAGCAGGTCAAGGGAGGTGATTCTGCCCCTCTGCTCTGCTCTGGTGAGCCCTCACCTGGAGTCCTGCATCCAGCTCTGGAGCCCTCAGCATAGGAAAGACATGGACCTGTTGGAGCGGCTCCAGAGGAGGCCACAAAAATGATCCGAGGGCTGGAACACCTCTCCTATGAGGAAAGGCTGAGAGAGTTGGGGCTGTTCAGCCTGGAGAAGACAAGGATCTGGGGAGACCTTATAGCAGCCTTTCAGTACCTGAATGGGGGCCTACAGGAAAGAGGGGGAAATTTTTTTCAGCAGGGCTTGTTGTGACAGGACAAGGAGTAACGGTTTTAAACTAAGGGAGTGTAGATTTAGACTGGATATAAGGAAGAATTTTTTTACTGAGGGTGGTGAGATGCTGGAACAGGTTGCCCAGAGAAGCTGTGCCCGTCCCCTGCCAGTCAGCGTTCAAGGCCAGGTTGGATGGGGCTTTGAGCACCCTGGTCTAGTGGAAGGTGCCCATGGCAGGGGGGTTGGAACTAGGTGATCTTCAAAGGTCCCTTCCAACCCAAACCATTCTGTGATTCTGTGATTCTGTCTGTGTAACTCATGATACCCAGTATAACTGAGGTCTGGAAAGAATGAATGCAAACAATAGGATGCTAGACTGGATTCTGTCATCTTCATAGATTTTTTTCTTTCAGTAAACATGCAGAGCTGAAACAGATACGCTGAATGGAGATGGAATGTCTATAAGCTACAAGCGGAAACAAGGAGACAAAAGAAGAGACAAAAAAAAAAAGATCTGAGCAGAGAATCTTATAGGAAAAAACGAAGTGTAACAACCATTTTTGCTTCAACATCCAAAATCTGAGGGAGTTTCAGAAAGATTTTTTTGGGTATGGTCAGAAATCATAAAATGTGTTTTTCAAAAAGCCTGAAGGAAAAGTGTTCCTGACCCCTGGAGGAGAGTGCAATGACGGCACTGTGTTGTGAAGTATCCTCAGATGTCAGGTTACTGTTAGAAATGACTGAGCAGGATGGGAAATGGGCTGTAGCTGTGAACAGATAGATGGGATAAAACCCCAGATACAGAATGAAACCCCATCCTAAATGCGTTGTACCAGCTGGTGACAGCTACCTGAAGGGTCTGTTCATTTTTCTTAGGCAACGTTTAGCCAGCTTGCCATGCCAGGAAAGTATTATTGAATCAAATTTAGTTTAATTTCACACACACCCATACATAAAAACCAAACACACATATTTACCAGACATGCAGCTGTGTCTGATGTCTCCCCAGAAAGCAAATTCCAGGATACATGCAGAATACCCCCAATGAGAAGTTAGGCTAGAAATGATTTGATTTGATGGGAAATTACTGTGTCATTTCCTTTTACAGACAATAGCACTCAAAATATAGTACTGTAATAGGCTGTTTGCACAGAGCAGAAGAGGGCTTGTCTCTGTGGCCTTTTTAACATCTTGTTGGTGATCCATGCTGATTTGGCAGTTGTAGACACAGGATTTTGAATTTAGAGTTTTCCTTGTGAGGGAGAACTGACCTTATGTGTGGTTTGGGTAGCAGGTGTGATTCATCAATAAAGTAATAGCATATTTCTCTTAGAGCAGACGAGGCTTACGTGATGTAGATAAAGTACTTAGTCCACATAGCTGACTCCCATCTGTTGGTGCAAGTGCTGGAAAGCCTTTTAGGTTATTTGGAGATAGTGGTTGCTATAAAGTGTAAGCAAATGAGTGGGTGCAATGTATTTACAGAGAGAGATGTGATACAAGAATTCTTACTACACTGCCATCCTTATTTTTACTAAATGTTTCACGATACACATGATCTCCTTCTGCAGTGTGTCATGGGAAATGTAGTCCAGGAGGCATCAACTCTGATGTAAGGAAAAGGTGAAGGTTTGAGACAAGCAAATCAAAGCTTCCTGTAGGAGCAGCAGCATCTCAGAAGACGCAGTTTAATGTTGAATTGATGCAGATAGAAATGAAATACTGCATCTGCAAATTCAGTCCTGGTTAATGTTTTGTTCAGCAGAATAAAAATGTTGTCGTTTGTATTGTCAGCAAGATGAAAATAGATGTTGGCTCTCCTTGCGACATAAATTTGAAGCTTTATAGCCTTAGCCATCCCTAATGCGTGTGTGAAACTCATCTATGTATCTGTATTAGCTTTGCTGAGGAGCTAAAACTGATGATCGTGTCCCCCTAGTCCTTTGCAGGCAGAGCATCATTCTAGAAAAAGGTTGAGCCATACTTTATTGATATCAATGTGATTCAATGGGATTTTCAATTATGTTATTATTTGTGAGGAGAGAATGTGCTGGACCCCTTGCAAGGGAAGCTGTTTTTGGCAGGAGCAGAGCAGGAGTTGGGAGTTACGCTGGAAACAAGGCAGAGATCTGGCAAAGCCTTGGGGGGGTGATCACCTATTTCTCATTGCCACTGAGGGGCCCTTGCTAACTCTTTCTCAGCAGACAAGATCTAGTATGGCAGAGAAAATCTATTCCCCAAATAAGGCCTGGAGATTGTTTGTATCGTGTCTGTCTTCCAGGTGAACATAGCTAAGGAACAGCAGCACAGCAGTCCGCAAACCTTTTGTAGCAGGCAGTTGACATGGGCTCAGCCGAAGATTCTGTCTTTACCTCTGCTAGTCTGTAAAGCAGTCTCTCAGAGGCAGTGGTGAAAGCTACCTCAGAAGAGTCTTTTAAGACAGAACAGAAGGAAGTACATCATGAGCAACAGAAGACAGTCCCTTTTCTGTCAGGGGATGGGCTAAGTGGCCGTTTGATTCTTCTTTCACCTGTCATGTCCCTGATTTTGTGTAGTGCTATTCGTCTCAAGAGATCCCCTAGCGCATTGCAAGCTAAACCATGAATTACAGCCAGCTCTGGGTTGGATGGCTGTATACATCAGTCAAACTGTACACAGCATGTGTACGTAATGAGAGGAAGAGAAACATTATTGTCATTATTATTACTGAAGACATCCGAGTGCTGTGTCCCATTATCTTAATGAAGCCAGCATACACAGAGGAGTGAGAAAATGGGCAGGTCACTTCATATTGGTGAATTATGGTTTTGCTACAGTTTGAACACAGTAGTTTAAGATATTGGGAAACAGAGCACCCAATTCTGGTGAACCTGATGAATAATATAGTCATTATTCTGTATTTAATACATAATTGAATTCCAGTGCTTTGTTTCAACTTATCTCCCTGTTCCAGTAAACAGCTGAGAAATTTAAAACTTTATTCTTTTTATATAAAGAGAGACAGTGCAAGCAAGGGTACGTACTCAAAGAAAAATTGTTAATAAAGTGCTTGGTTTGTGTTTTGAGAACAGAATTGTACTAATAATTACAAAGATTCATACAGTTTGCGTATTAACTGTTGCAGATACAAAAGAATAATCATGAACTTTAATTATGCAGAGCAGACTATTTCATCTGCACTCTTCCTTTTCTTTCATCAACTGTGCTTTATGTACACTAATACTACCATGTGAAGCAATGCTGTGTGGTAGTAAACTCATGGCCATGCCTAGATTAAGGCTTGCAAACATCCAGTTAATAGGGAGTCTTCAACTTGCAAATATTCTGATTTTCTGTCTTCTATCATGCATCAGATGTTAAATCTGATGGGTAAATCTGTTTACCTGCTTGTTCAAAACACCTGTTTTTGCAGTGCTGTTGAGGAAATACATTTTGCTTTGTTATTTGACTATTTCTTTACTTCTGTTAAGAAAAGAGGTGGTGGCCATCATTAGTGGTCAGAACTGGAGTGTACCTCTTATCTTCAATAAAAAAAGTAAGAAGCTGATATATGTAAAAATTAGGAAGCCAGATTTACCCAATCAAACAGCCTTTGCAAAGTCAGTGTTGTAATTTGTAATTACCATTTTTTGGAGCTATTTGCTGTTTAGGGCATGCTCCAGATTTGATGCAGGAAATGTTCTGAGTAAAATTTGTGTAACTGAAGATCTAGTCCCTGTCTACTAGGAATTTACAGTCCAGACGTCTATGTCCATTTCAGTTTCAAAGCAAGATAATGAAGGAAAATACTTCCATTCACTCTCCTGTTTTACAATCATGTGCATGTTAGACAAGGTTGCAAAACATTTAAAAGAAAATTCACACAGAGGCACATCTTTGTAAGTATAGGCTTTCGAAGAAGGGGACCACTATGCGGTAAAGGTCTGAACGAAGGGCACGACAAGCATGAACCCACTGGATTTCATTGCCAGTGGCAGATCCAGACACAGATTTTGATTTGCAGCCCTCAGATGAGTGGTGGTGCCTCAGCATGCCTGAGAGAACGTGCATACAGTCCCTGTGGAAATTGCTAACCATAAATCTGTTTAAGCCCCGAAAAAAGTGTGTGGACTGCATGAGGAGCTGACGATAGACTGAGAGAGGAGTGAGGGCGAGAAAAAGTGAAAGGTAGCGGGCAAAATGCATTTTATCTTACTCCTTCTCTAAGAAGAACCAATATCACTCCCAGAGACATTTAAGTAGAGTATTCTCACTGCTTTCAGAAGGGCACTAAGTAAGGCAAGTAAGACTGATGTTCTTATAGTGCTTATTGAAAGAAAGGTTGATAGAGTTTATTTAGAGAGAAACTGAGTCTGGTAGGTCTCCAGAGAAGTTCAGGGGACTGTTTTAGATAGTTTTATTCTCTTAGTGCATAAACCTACAGACCAATTAGATTTTGATTGACTTTCATGAAGATACATCATGTGTAACATTAGCAAGTGCTTTCTGTCACACGAACAGCTTCAATGAAATATTTGACACAGAAGGATTTTCCTTCTAAAGGAGATTACCAAAAGGATTCATAAGGGCTCCCTTTTTCAATCACTGCCGCCATTTTTCTCTTAGATTCTTTTTAGATATGTATTTCATTTACATCACTGTAGCAAAACTTAATGAGGTGAAACTGTAGATCAGTGTTGAAAATTTCTCCTAAGCAAAGTCTGGCTAATATTGACTTCAGTGTACAGTAGCAGCATGTTTGTGCTGAATGGTGATATGAACTCTCCATCTGCAGATGTCAGCCTCCTAACTGTCACGCTGGTCAGGACTGAACATATGGTTGAGCAGTGTTTTTCAAAACTTGGTTCTGCTGGCAAGGATTGGCCTCTTCATGCTGTGGACTTTGTTTACGGTGGAGGAAGGGAGGAAGAAGAAAAGGAGAAAAAAATGGTGTAAATGATCTGACTGTCTGCAACAGCGCTTCCTCACAGAAACACTGGTTTTTGCATCTGGCCCTTGTTCTTGCCTAGGTTACCCAGGAGAGAAAAGTGCTGTTGTAGGAGTGGAAAAAAAACAGAATTAGGGAAATGTAATTTAATTAAAGAAAAAGCCAACAAACAACTTGTTAAAGAGCCCCACATAAGTCTGCTAAGGTCATTCTGTTTTGTAAAACCTCATCTGTGCACATACACACGAATATTAACAAAACTAACACAAAAATAAGCAATATTCCTTATCTGCCAACTAATTTAGTTTGATGATGCTGTTGAGTGCACAAGTCCTCCCTCACGTCTGAGATAGGATCAAAAAACTTGTGTGTTTTTTAATCTATTTTTGGAAGGATAAATTTTGCACCCTTCAGAATGAATTTTTCTGCAGAACATGGTTGCATATTTGTTTCATTTGCTGGCTACACCGAGAACTTATTGCCAATGTCTAACACGACATTTGCTGCTTCTGTTCCAGATCTGATGGAAAGATTGTGTATCCAGTGCTATGCCTGATTTTTCTAGGTACTGTGTCGCTTTGTGTGAGAACAGACCCTGATTCTCCCTGCGACTCCTACTTTGCTTCTCTTCGTAGGTCATCAGGGCTGTAACACCACTACTGCTGAAACCGCCCGCAGGCAGAAGTCGGTGTGCCAAGCACAGACCCGTGCGTTCAGCTTTGTACTAATCTGAGCGCTGAGTCCCCAGTGGCCTGTGTCCCTGGTCAGGTAACATTACCTGTGCAATTACAGCGAGCCCCTTTGTAATCCCTGCCCGTTTGTCCTTGCAGAAATCTAGAGGGACCTCCATTACAGGCTGTTAGTTTATGCTCCAGGAATATTTAGTCTTGGAAGTACCTCTTTCCTCCTTGTAGCAAAAACCTTTCTTCCAGCATGGGAATTATTTTGATAGTGTGGCCAGAGAAGCAGGCCATGTGTGGAGCACGGGGTGCCCTGGAGAATCCTGTCCACTTTGGCACCGGAGCTGGGGACAGTTGTCATCACTCTTCGCTTTGCCTTGCAAGCGAGGTTGCTGAACCAGTGCCTGGCTTGTGTCAGTACCAAGGTTTTGTACGGGTGATGCGAAGCTGCTAATGTTTTCTCATCTGTCCCTACCATGAGCTGCCTGTACAGGACCAGTGCAGCTTAAAATCTGATCCCCAGTGTCCTTACTGATGTTGCTAATGAGGTTACCAATTAATGGCGCCTAATGGTCTGTTGTAGCAGTGGTTTTGGTGATGGAGACAGCTGTCCTCTGGGAACTGTGCGGAGACCATGAGCTCATTTTGCAACCAAACAGCTGTTGCAGAAACGTCGATGGAGGAGATTAGGTCACACACTTCATCTCCCTGCCACCCCAGGGCTATTCCACGCAGGATGCAGCATGCGGAAGGTGGAAGCAACTTCAAGGGACAAAAGCCCTTGCTGGAGTTGGACACAGAGATCGAGGCACAAAGACACTGTATCCCATTAGCAGCCTTCTGATCCGTTCTGTTCCCCTGACTTTTTGAAGTATTTTAGCAATTAAATAGGATTTCAAAGCAATTTATAATTTTTTTATAAGTTTTGTCACTGAGCTGTGTTGATCTGTGACGTGGTATCCTCTTGGCACCTGACTGCAGTATGTAACTCTTGGCACTTGCATATCATGTTGTTTATTAAAAAAGCTCCCTCTGCAAACACCCTTACATCAGAGGCTTAAGAGTATTTGGAATGTAATTTGAAAATATACGTTTAATCTTGCAGGCAGCACTTTGGGGTAATGAGTTCTCATTGTTTAAACTTCACTTTAGTGTTAGGTTACTTGTGGCGTACAGTAGTTGCATTTCATCAGTCTGAAAAGAGGTGGCATTATAGATCTACGTTGCATTCCCCTAGTGCTCGAATACCTGTAAAGTATAGTGCACTTCAAAATATAATTGTGTAGTTGTTCATTTTTGGAACATGACAGGAATGTTAAGAGTTAACATTTAGTTTGTAGCTTGCCAGTTTCTTTTTGCTGGAATGATGACAATACTAGGTATTATAATTTAGAAAAAATCCCAAAACATCCCAAACAGGTCCACTCTAGAATTCACACCCATTCATTTTAAAATCCCCTACAGTCAAAAATATTTGAAGATAATTAGTTGTTTTATCCTGGTAACCTTATTTGGGAAAGACAAGTCTTTTCATGCTCATCCAAGTACTATACAGATACAAAGAACTGCCTATTTTGAGATAAAAGTAAAACAAAGTTTTGTATTCATTGTCTTCACTAGTAGCTTTTAGAAACAAAGTTTCATGGAAATTAGTGTACAGTGTGCTGAGCTGTCAGAGTGGGGAGCTGAAGTCCCTTCCCTTCAAAACCCTCAGCAGCAGTAGCTGGCCCTGCCAGATTACCTGTGAGATTGAAAAGGCAGTTCCCCCGCTAGGCATGTAGTTTGGCATTGCAGCCTTCTCTGGAAAAGTCTTGGAGGAACTCTTTACAGCTTGGCAGATACAATTATCATATAAAATGTGTGAAGAGTAGAAAGACATGAAAAAGTGTTTAAAGGGACTATCATTTCTCTATTTGTACACTTAGTGGTCACTTGTGCTTTATTCAGTTGTTATTCTTCTATTTTTTGGCTTAGCCTGATGGTGTATTTACAATTTTTTGAACAACTGAAAAAATCTGTACACAGAAAGATTACCACCAGCCTCAGAATTGCTTCTTCGAACTTTTTTTGGTGTCTCGTAGTTGGGAGATGTCTTATTTTATAGCTATCTGAATACTTACCTCTATGTTCAATTTTACTTTCAGTAAAAGAATAACAAGTTACTTTAATGGGATGAATTTTCACACCTTTTCATCCTGTTTCATGGCAGAACTGAAATCTTGGTGTTTTTTTAAGCTTAAAAATTGCAATTCCTTAGAATTCACAATTACAGAAAATTTTGGTAGAGGTTCCTCGTACCTTGCTGAATCCTCTAATGAGTCATTGAGAAGGAATAAACGCATTAAAACTTTGGTCATGAATATGAGCTTAAAAACTTTAGTTAAATTTGGCTATGTTACACTCCTCCTCTGCTCTGTTATCCTTCATGTCCTAGCTAGGTTTTGTTAGTTCTCAGCTGCTTACCAAACAGGGAGTTTGAAGTGGGCAAGTGAAGTGTGCTGAGTATTTCCAGAACTGTAGTGAGTATGTTAAAAAAAAAAGACTACAAAGTTGCTCAATTATTTCTGATAGAAAGCTAGGCCACTAGAAAAGAGACAACATCCTTCAGAGAACAGGAAATAATACAATCTGGTTCTAAAAAGAAAAAATTGTAGTGCTTCTCTTTTATAATACAGACTTCTGAACAAACTATTCAGAAATGGCCTAAGATCACAAAATATTTTTAGATGATTTTTTAAAATTAAGAATTCTTTGGTAAATTATAGTGAAGTTCAAATTAATAAAAAAACAATGCAATTTGCCGAATTAATTTTTTTCTTCCAGTATCAGAAATTGACCAAAATTGTTCACCTTTGACGTGCAAAGTGCCATCTCCACACAGGTCTTATATGTGCTCGTCTCTCTGTCTAGTGCTTGCTTTGGTTGAATTGAAATTGTCCCATATTTTTCACTGAATATGATGCATTTAATGCCTGGGTTAATTGTTCCTATGTTAGATATACCAACTCAACATAATTTTGTAGACAGAATACAGCATTAATTTTCTTTCTCTGACAAAAAAAAAACAACAAAGAAAAGCAAAAAAATGACCAGCTGTAACAAGACTGTGCATCTGGTGATGGAAGAATCATCTATCATTTTAGCAGGCTAAGCAGGCAGGGATTTGCTGGAGAGGAAGGCACGTAGAGGGAGTGAAGTGGCAGATAGGTTTCCATGTCCGAGTAGGTGTTTGTTCATCTTCTTTCTGTTCTCCCCAGTCGCATCAGTGCAATGTGTGTCCCTGAGCTGGACACTTAAGTTTCTTCCTTATTGTTATTGTAATGTTCATCCCAATGTGTGTGTGTGAAAAATCCCATTTCGTTGTCTTACTAAGGAAGCCATGGCTGCATCTGCACTGGCATTTTAGTTTGGAAAAGGAGATGTGCCCTTATAACAAAACTCGTGGCCACGCTCGCTGTGCTTCATTTCACATGCAGTGTTTTTTCAGTACATGAACCAGATTCCTTTCAGTGAAAGACAACCGGCGTTTCTTCTAGGTGTGCACCTACTGGGCTGCAACCAGAAGTGGGTGTCCACCAGTGCAGGGGACCAGGTCAGAGCTAGCCTGAAATACGCATGGTGTGGAATCAGCCCCTTGGTATCAACCGCTTTGCTCTGCAGATCTGCTGCCCCTGTGGTGCCCCGCTTGCTCCTGGAGATGCCGCTCGTGATGTTTGGTTAGCCTGCAGCAACAGACTTCCCAAATAGTAAAACGTGGCCTGCCTCGTGACCTGTTTTTGTTCAGAATGGTTGGGTAAAGGTTTAGACACCTACAGAAAAAATAATCAGGTGTTAGCGCGCTGAGGGAAAAGAGTATTCAGACCTCAGTTAAGAATCAACTCTTACATATGAAGAGTAAGCTGCAGCCAGGGCTCTGCCTGTCCTGTATTCCTCACTGGGGTCTGCTCTGCCATGCCTATAGGGCTCTGAGTGCGTTAGATCTTGAGGTGGCTTTTTGAAGTTGCCTCGTGTGTCCATGTCCATGCTTATTTTCTGTCGGAGACACGAGTCAGTAGACACATTCCGTGCTTCATTTCAAAGCTCTTCCCCTGCACTAACGCTGATGATGGTAGATCTGCCTATCCATCCACACTTCTGAAGAAAGACGAAAAAGAAAAGTTTCTGCCCTGCTCCAATATGGAAAGAGCTTGAAATATTTGTCTCAGAGACCACTGGCTGCCTTATTATCCTGTGTGCACCAAAGGGGCCTCTGAAGATACCTTTGAAGGTACCTTGTCTATCGTGAAACAACATCTAGGCCCAATTTACTGCACTTCAAGGAAACAAAGGTGACAGGCCTTCCCTTTGAAGTTTGGCAAGTTGAATTTCACAACCCATTACCTCTAATTGCTAGAACTTAGTTTAATAGAGCTCGTGATTCACAGCAGATGATGGCTTCACTCAATAAGGACTCAGTAGGATAGTCCTATTGGGTGGGATCTTTTAGGCTTATATGGCACTCAGCATTCGTCTCTTACTGTGTATGGACAGAGATCTGGCTTTGGTGCTTTTCATCTGGCCTGGTTCATGAGATGAAGGAGAAAGGGCCTTCTGCTCAGTGTTGATTTGGTCTCTCTTGCTGTTTACTGGGTCTCTTGGACTGCACTGTTAAGACAGTTGGAGGACTTTTTCTCACCTACAGCTTTCATAAGATCCCAAAACTTTGTGTCTGTTGTTTAGTCTTAGTCTCTCATCTCAAATGGCATATTAATTTGCCATTTTACTTCACTTTATTCTCTTTATTTTCATGATCTATTTCCACAATTAGTTTGACTTGTTGCTGCCATATCCTAGCTTATTGGTTTAGTCCTTGTAGGGTTTGTTGCTCTGAAGGTTCCAGAGGGAGGACTTGTCAGCTGGAAATGCTTCTGGTGTTTATCTGCCTTAATATAACTCTGATTTTTCCTGTCTCCATCTGCTGGTAAAAGATGAGATTTGCTGTTCAGACAGATCATATAATGAGTAACAGAAACTATACATTTCAAATAATAGATATACCTTTCACTGCTATAGACACTTCCCATTAGGAACTGGATAGAAATGATCTATTTATTTATTTTTAGGCCACTTAATAACAGCTATCAAATACCAACAACTTTTGATCTGTTGTGGATTTATACTGCACTGACAGGAACGAGTTAGATATTCAAATGAATTTACTAATTACCTGGGAATTCAAATCAGTGTGCTGATGAAACTAGATTTGTTCATTTCTGTGGCAGTAAGACACATTCTAAAATGGTCATCCCTCTTTTTAAATGTTAGTATTTATACAGTTACTGAGCAAGCAGATAAAAGAAATAATGTATAATGGGATTTTCAATCTGATAATATGTTTTGACTTATTTCTGCAGACAGGTGTAGAAGGCTCATCTTATACATAGGCTACTGTTGGATCTACTGTTGGATCCTCCTAATGATTATGGTACAAAATTTTCCAGTGTTGAACCCAAAGGGAGGAAAAAACCTACATACAGTTACTTCAGGAGCTCATTACATATAAACTAGCAAGGCAGGGTTTACGTGCAAAACTTTTTGTGAGGATATAGTTCATTGAGAGCACAACGTTTCAGTCAGCAAAAGACTTTGCTTCCTGTCCAGGGGAAATGCATCTTCAAGATGGCAAAAGGCAATGCTAGTCAGCAGAGGTGCGGTGACACAAATGTGCTTTAGCGCGGCTGTCATCTGAACTGGTGTATATCAGAAAAATGGTACACATCATGTTTCTGCATTCAAAGCAGTCTTACAGTTGTATGTGATTTATGTTATGTAATGAAATATTTAAGTTGATTGCTATTTCCAGCTCCCACTAATGCTTTGTAGATGCTTCTGACTTTGATGCTTTTACAAACAGAGGTTTTTATAGGCCTGAATATTTTCTATGAAACCACCAACCAAGCCTCTACTTCTATTTTCTATTTCAGTCTATCGTGTTTATAGGGATATTTTTCAAATACTGTAGAGATGCTGATAGTTATATTAATTCACGAATCAAGAGGGTGTTTTATGAGACCTATTTCCCCCAAGAAATTTCAGCATGAGATGGTGCAGATATTCTCAAGCAAGGAATTGCAAGCACTTTTGTTTCAGTGGCTTTAATTTTAGAGGCTTGTGTTAAATTTTTTTCTCCTCTGCAAAGTATCTATAGAAATGACAGCCTTTCATTTAATAGATCTTTTTGCTATGTTGACTATCTGTTTGCTTCATTGGCAAACTTTTCTCCCTTGTTTACTTCCACTAGCCCTGTAGGTTCCACCTCGGTAAAAGAGATTGACTGTCTCCTCAAGCACCGTTGTTCAAAGGGATCCCTAGCACTTTCCGAGAGGTGCACAGCTCTCTGTAAAAGTCACTTCTGTCCAGGAATTTATTCTTTGTGTGGACATCTAAAAGCAAACAAACAAACGCCGTTAATCTCAGAGTGCAAATGGATTTTGTAGGGCTGAAAATTAACAGGAACATCTATCTATTTGTATCCTAAGAACAAAGGAAAATCACTGAATAAACATAAAAACAAGAATAAACAGGAAACCCTGCAATGGAAAGAGTAAAATTGCGTAACACGGATAGAGATTGAAACTATTCCAGCAGCTGTAAGCACAAGTTGTGTTTTGGCAGTGCCTGTCACGCTGTTGTCCGGAGAGGAATCTGAGACAGCTGGTTTAGAGTAAGGGCATACCTCTGTGCTTACTGGAACAAGGGGGATGAAACTCAGCCTAAAAGATTTAAGAGTCTAAGTCCCAGTTCTTGAAGAGAAACATTTGGTGAGGCTTCCATTCCTAAGTCTTTTTAGAAAGTGGGACTTGGACTCTTGCCATGACAAATGAAAGTCCTAAAAATAACTCACTGATTTATAAATATCCTCCTTGCTATTCCAGTGCTGTTAGTACCCAAGTGACTTTGAAAGTGGCATTTAAACTTCTCAGTCATAGAGTTATCAAGAAGGAACTCAATTAATATCTAGTCTAACTAAGACAGGATTTACTCAAACTATCCCTGACAGATATTTGTCTGACTTGGTCTCAAAATCCTTCTGTGGCGGAGATGCCAACAGCCTCCTCAGGCAAACTATTACTGTACTTGACTATCCACATCAATAGTAAGTTTTTCCTCATGTCTAATGTGAATCTCCCGTGTTGTGGTTTAAGCCTATTTGGTGTCCTGTCCCTTGTGGACGTTTCATAGCCTTTCAGACATCTGAATAACATTATCACATATTCCCTCATTCGTCTCTTTATAGCCTTAGCTGAGCCTAAAAAAATGTCCCCTTAGGCACCGTGAACATTTTTACCTAAAGCCAGCTTATAAAGTAGAGCTGCTTTGTTAATGCCTTTATCAAATAGCAATTTAAGGATAAAAGTGTAGTGTAATGGCATATGGCAGGAAAGCCCGATACAACTGTGTCCACTTCAGAGACTTTATGGTTTAAATGGAAATTTGGGGTTGTATCACTTGCCCAGATTTTTACTTGCTGGGATGTCCATATTGGGATATCAAAATTCTTAGGAAGTAGCTACCTTATTCTCATTCAAGTTACTCATCTGGTGTATTGCTTCTGCAGCTAAGGCTCACATCTCTGCACTGTGTTGCATGCTGCCAGATGGATGGAACAGCTTACTTGCAGCAACTCACTAACTTCTGCAACACTGCAGGCTTTCTGAAGCAAGGTCTGCCTTTTTGCCTTACACAACACCAAGCAGAACGAAGCCTGACCTAGTCATGTCCAGGCCCACAAACAGTTACGATGAAGTTAAAAGTATACATGTTAAGGAATAGTACTGTCTTCCCCTGAAGCAGCTTCCACTCAGTGTGAACCACTTTTTTCCTGCCCTTATTGACTGACAAGATTTGGAAAGTTTGTATTCATTTTCTGCCACTTGGGTTATGTGGCATGACAGAAAGTTTGTACAGATGTTACTTCCTTGTATTTTTAGAAGTAGTAGCAGTGCTTACTGGTTTATTCAAGTGGATGGAGAAACGCAGCTTCAGGAGCGTACCCACATCATGCCTACCTACCTTTGGGTATCAGGTCCGGGGAGGGGGATAAGAGGACCATCAAAAAAGAGCATCGCACACTATGACCTCCAAAAGCAGCAGAGTGGGTTTCCTTGTTGAATTTCTGCTTGGAATGTATTTTTAATGTTTGGAAGTGTCAGCTCTGCTGAGGTGGCATCTCAGGTTTTAAATTAATATCGTTGTAATGCATTTCTCTTTAATTAAAAAAGAGAACTCCCCTGTAGGAAATTTCCTAAAACAAAACTCATTAGTAATAAACAGATTAAATGTTTATCAGTTAATCAACACTATAAACTTCTGAGTGTTCAGAGACTGGCATGAGATAACACTGTCGTCATAAGAAGAGTGAAATCATTAGGGATCCCACCGTGCCGTTTGGGTGGTGAGAAAATAATGATTGAAGATGAGCCCCCTTACAGAGCTCACATGTGAATTCCCCTAAAGATTAAAGCTGCAAAGATCTGGATTTTATGTTGGCCCCAACTCTAAAGCATTTTTTTGTAAATAGTGAGCAATAGTGTTAAGCAATACCAAGCAAATTCTTAATGATGCTGATACCAGAACCTGTCATGATGCCACAAAATTTTTGAGGTTAGCGAAAGTTTAGGGACTGTTCATGGAATGGGAGCCTCTCTGCCTTCTCAGAGCACCCGTTCCCAGCTGGTCTCTCTGAGACTTTAACCTGTGGTGGAGACTGCACTGCAAATTCCTCATCGTCCTCCACTGAATCCTCAACACCGTCACCTCATTTCCATCAGGACTATGGCAATCCTCTCATCATGCATGTGAGGGAGTTCTGCTCTGGTTCAGCTGTCTCGTGGGGATAAAGAGCACAACCTGCTGTGCAGATGGAAGGGACAATGTAGCTTTGGGCAGGGACCTCTTTGAAGAAGTGTGGGGAGAGGCAGGGGCATAATGGAGCGGGAGAGGACAAAGCTTGTATGGCTGGTAGCGTATCAACAGCTCCTAACCCAGTATAATCTGAAGTCATATGCATTTAGAAAGTTACGCTAGAGAGGCACTGACATTTTCTCTGTCACTGCTGGGAATGTGTCAGAGCTCCTCTTGTGTCACCCTGGGGGGTTCTTTGGAGCCTTTGGGATAATTTGGGTTCTTTCCATGAACTCTATGAAAAATAAAAGTAAGTGGGCTGAAATAAAAATAGGGGCAGTGAGAAAAATAAATCGTGTTTGTCCACATCCAGCAAACTTACTGGAATGGGCTAGTGAGAAGTTATGAGCAGGGGGATGGCGGCTGGGAGTTATGCGTAACTATTTCCTTTTTGTTTCTCATCTTTGGCCTTCATTTGGTCACCGCAGCAATAACTGTGCATATTTTGTCACAAAAGAGTCAATGTAAATCAATTTTGTTGGGTCATGAATTACAGCAGTAATGATATTATCAAACATGTAAAGTTTGGAATGCATTTATTGTTTAAAATACACGTTGAAGGTTAGGTGACACTGTTGCCTCTAGACGTCTAAATCAAATGCTCTGTTGGAGTACAAGGGAATTGGCCATTCTTATTTTATTCTTCATATACTTATGTTGTATTACAAAACATAGCCTGCTTGATAGATGCCTGTTCTGGAAAAACAGAAGTCCCAGTTTCTGCCCCTTCATTAAAACCGAGTCCATAGGCAGCTGATAAACAAGAACTCCTGTGGATGGTCCTATTTAAAAGGCAGGAACTGAACTGCACTGATTGATTTCAGAGGCATTGGAGACTGTCTCTCTTTAGAAGTCTTTAGCTACCATGGCACTATCACTTTTGATAATCAGATGGTAGGTGTCCACACTTTTCTGTCACTTGGTCCAGCTGGACCTCTCTGTGCAAAAATCACAAGTTTTAAAAATATCCCTTTCTTTTCCTCATATTGTAACATGGAGTATATTTCCAAGCTTATTTTGCAGGGGTAAATTGTTTGTAACAACTTCCTTCGTATTCATAATTACGGTCAGCTCTTTCACCTGTGAATTAAAACCTTTTGTTAAATACCTTTATGAAATGCTAGGTACAGATTTACTGGGAGGGGAATGAGAGGATAAAAGAGCTGTTGCTTTCTTATTAACAGCTACATAATGCATTGCTGTGCCACATGTTTGGGACTGCCTCTGCCTTTTGAATCTTGTTTGTGCATTTGAAGAAAGAAGCACAGATACTTTTTGTTTTGCTTTTTTTAAATACTAGAGTGAAAGTATCACTTTCTATCAAGAGACCAAATGTCCTGGCTTGGGAAAATGGGCTGCTGGCAAGGGTCCATGCAATCTGTCTGATCATACAGCTTTTCTACAATACTGTTTCTGTCATTCACAGGGTGGGTGATCTTCAGATCTCAGTCGAAGGATCTTTAACTCCCTGCTGAAAAAGGAGAACGCGTCCCATGATTATCATCATTTATCTATTCATCTTGTCCTCCTTACTTTTTCTTTTCTCTTATTTTCTTTTCAGGATGGAGTAGGTGTAGATGAGAAGCTGTCTTTACGACGGGTAGCCGTGGTAGAAGATTTCTTTGACATTATCTATTCCATGCATGTTGAAACTGGGCCTAATGGAGAACAAATCAGAAAACATGCTGGACAAAAGAGAACGTATAAAGCAGTAAGTAAAGAAACCCAATCAACCAACTAAAAGTGAACGTCAGTCTCTAAAAGCATGAATTATTTGGGCTTAGGCATGTGGCATGCGATTTGTGTTTTTTCCAGCTGGATTAGTACTGCAGTCCTCACCCTCAAATTTATTTCAGAGATCTTTCAATACTGCATGAAAACATACAGTTTAAAAATAACATTTTCTCTGTGATAAGGACCAGATCCATTGACTTCAATAGAGATTTTCGCATTGGTACAAGCAGCGAATTTATTCTTTCTATAGTGGTTTGAGTATTTCTCAAATAACTCTATATTAATTGTTTGTTATTAAATGGATGAAGTCTTAAAGAAGGCTTGGAAAGTATTGCCACAACTTTGCTAAATGAGGTGCTGTACTTCAGCATGTAAATGAACTTGCCTTATAGTTTGTCACTGCAGACTAAGTATACTTAATGATTTAATGGTATGAAAACTTGTATATCCTAAATTCAAAATGCCAGAAAGCTACTAGGTACAATGAGGGAGGTGTTGAGAGGGAAGCTCTCACACCTGCATAAACTGGCTGAGTAGAGAGAAATTATTATTATTTCTAAGATTTTTAATTGCATGTTGTTGCTTGACTTAACCAGTTCAGCCACTGCCTTAAAATAGCTGTAAATAGCTTTTGTGGTTAGTAGCACAGGTATAACACTTTCTTTTCTTTTGAAGAGCTAATGAAACATTTACTGCACTTTCCCAAGGTGCTTAAAATGTGTGTGCTTGCCTGGGTTTGGATGGCCAAACTTCCATGTGCAGGGCTGTGACATTGCTGGGCTCGCTCAGTGGTTGATCCTGATCCACGTACCCAGCTGTTTCCAGCTGCTGGAGCACCGGAGGCTCCACCAGGGCGGCAGGGCAGGGGCTCCCAGCCAGGGCTCATCCCACTACCCTGACCAGGGTACGGGGCGTCCAGGGCACCTCTCACAGAATCACACAGAATCACAGAATGGTAGGGGTTGGAAGGGACCTCTGTGTGTCATCTAGTCCAACCCTCCTGCCGAAGCAGGGTCACCTACAGCAGGCTGCAGAGGACCTTGTCCAGGCAGGTCTTGAATATCTCCAGAGAAGGAGACTCCACAACCTCC
>Ga0065711_1037400_pt1 | contig 19876 bp, 9 predicted proteins | sample Hoacrofraction12_FD_59098 | JGI IMG/M metagenome (GOLD analysis project Ga0065711, IMG submission 59098) | Hoatzin crop microbial communities from Cojedes, Venezuela - Epithelial fraction 12 v2 (version 2) | ecosystem: Host-associated > Birds > Digestive system > Esophagus > Crop | place... | reverse complement strand
TTCAAAAAAAAAAAAAAAAAAAGCTTGAAATTAGACCCTTCTTGCTACATTTTGGCACCTAAATACATGACCTGCTTTTGCAAGAGTGCTGACAGCCGTTGGTATGGCAACAGTGATTACTGGAAATTTCCAGGGGCTTGGCTTTTGGAAAGCTGGCCAGTTATTTGGGTGCCAAAATTCAGGTTTAGAAGCCTAAATTTAGACAGCTTTTTTTTTCTCCTTCCAATCACAGCTGTTTATTTATGAAACATTGATCATGAGTTTAGACACATGTAGGACACAAGTAAACATGGGACATTCCAGCATCCAACAGCTGTAAGGAGCCAAGGGTGAAATAAGCTACAAGGAGCCATTCTTTTTAGAATTGAGACAAAAAAGGTGCAAATAACAAAAGCAATCTGGAGTACACTCAAAAAGGACTGCATATCTATAAGTACCTCAACTCTGAATGTCCACTAACACCCATTTAAGGCAGCAGTTTTCTGTCAGTGAGGTTAAGGCCACCTCGAGTGGGGACTGTCCAGTCCATTGAGTTTAAGACCATTTCTGTGTATGGCTGTATTATCCCTTTTTGGATTCCACAGTTTAATAGGTACTCTGTGCACAGTAGGTAGTCTAAATATTAACCACAGGCACTAAGTTTCAGAATTTACAGGAGTATTTGGAATATGAGTATCCGTTAAGTGATACATTATGGGATTGCTTCTATTACACTTATTATCTGTGTCCTTTTAAAGTGAAATGCTGACTAACTTCTATAAATTCTGTTAATTTTAACATGTATTTATTTTCCTGATGCTGAAATTAAAGTAATTCTAAAGCAGTCATTTCATAGCTGTTCCCTTTGATTAGCTTTCCTTCTGCTTCTGTTCAGAAATATGGGGTCTACTTTAGCACTCACACCAATATAGCTAATGTCTGTATTTATACTCTGGTCAGCATTTGTCCTATTTGTTTTTTTTTTCTAAATAGTTTATTTGGATTTATTTAATTTTGTTTATATATAGCCCATCTCTGTTGCCATCTTTTTAAGCGATAATATTTAGGAAGAAAGCCGTCCTGAAGATGTTCATATGTACTTGGGTACAATGCATATAAACTAATGTAGTGTATGTGTCTGCATAAATGTCTGAGTACACACATACGAAATAAATATGTATAATTTAATGTGTACATCTGGAAATAAATGGGAAAAAGCCACTTTGATAAAGCCCTGAGAAAGGTGCTTTTACTCACACCAATAAATCCACATCCAAAATTTTAGATGTCTTTGGAAAGATGGGTATGTCAATAGACTCTAATGGCTTGGGGCCTTTATCTTCCTCCAAGGACACCTCTCTGCTGCTCGAAGTGCTGCGGTCTCTCTCTCCTGAGGGACCCTGAGGTAAAGAGTATTGACATTTTATGATGACAGTAGCTCACTGGCAGCAAATTTGAGTCTGACACTGAAGGTGCATTTGTCAGTTCCTTTTCCCTGCTCTGATTTGCCATTCCTGGGCGGTTGCAGACAAGAGTTTGGGGTCTGTGAGCAATGGGGATTTGCTGTCATTTCCTAGACATTTCAGTAGCATAAACTAAACCTAAACCATCTTCAGTAGACTGTGAAGTATCCCAACCTGTACCAAAAAAGTTTGCCTACTTGCTTGGCTGTCCTGTTGGACATCCAATAAAAGCCCTATTTTTCTGCAACTCCAAAATTCCAGCACTTGCTAAAATTAAAGAGAAATTTCAATGGCAATTCCAGCCTGGAACTGGCTGAGAGGAGTCTACCAGGCTCCAGTAATTAATGAAGAGGAAATGGATTCTTCTGAGATTGCCTTTATTTTCTTCCAAGATACCCAGGAATTAATATATACACTCTGGTCAGCTACATTCCAAAAAGCTGGAGAATACTGCCCAAAAGTGAAGAAACTGAGAGCAGGGATTAGCCCACGTCTGCTTGTTGCTGTACACAAAGTGTCCTTTCATCTTGTTTTTTTTTTCCAAATGATTTCTGCTATGCCAGTCATGTTGCTCTTGTGCCAAAAGGCACAACTCTATTAGTTAAATTGCTGTTATAAAGGGGTAATTAACGTGCTGTGTGGTGCAGCAAAGGAGTGCGCAGTTCTGCATTCCCTTAGCCTTGTCATGGGTAGAGGTTTATGCTCTGCAAAGTACTAAATACTACAGTTAATGCATAGTCTCAAACATTTCTGTTTATACCACCAATTACCTCTGTAAAAATTACTCCTGAAGTTCAGCATCTTAGGTAACACTGTAACATCAGAGCCTTGGGAGACCTTTTGTCTCTCTGTAACTGAGTTCTTATTTGGAAAATGCTTCAAAATCACAATGTGAGGTTCTGAATACTGTATTTCTTTGTTCTTGCACTTATAATGAATAAAACCATTACAATCAGAATGTGAAACTATGCATTGAAAAATCTGTTTAAACGTTCCTTTTTAGAAAGATTGTTTTAATTCTGTCTTCACTAAAATAGTATTTTTCAGACCTGTCCACACACCACCTGAGCAAACACCCTACACATCATTTGCTCAAATTAAATTAATTAAAAAGATACTAAAAATAATTTAGAAGGAAGTTAAGCTAAGCAGATGGTACCTCTTAATGTAGTAAACATCAAGCCAGTGTTTTCCTTACAAAAATTTAGTAAGAAACAAACCCTGAAATATTGATATGTATGGAAATAAACAGTGGAGAAATACAGAATGTTGCCTTTGCTCTGTGGCTGCTCACTTTTTAGTGCCTCTTCCCTTGCCTTCTACTGTTTTTTCTCTCATCTGCTTTGATTCTCAAAGATTAAAATCTTCAGACTTGTTTTCTTATTTAAACAGACTATTTGCAGCCAAGACCTCTGGTGCCATCGAAGAATGACCACGTGAAGGAGCCATCTTGTATTCATACTTCTCAGGAACTGCTCTGGCTCCTCGACCTCAGAGAATTCCAGTATCGTATTTGCTGCACATGCTCTCTAAGGAGAGAGAAAGTCACGCCAGTTCTTCACTTGATATGGCTCTTGTCCTGCTCTTATCTTGCTGTGGGAATGGAGCTGGGGAGCTACGGCTGTTTTGTCTCGTCTCTGTGGCTCTTAAACGGAATAGCCCATGCAAGGGTACGTGTCTGTGTCTGTGTGCAAGGACATGGAGAGACTGGTCGCTGGGGACATGCTATGTCCTTTTTGTTAGATGCCACTCTGTTAAACTTCCTTGCATAAAAGATCAACAATGCAGGTAAAGATGGGCAATCAGCGTGCCTATTTTCTCACACTAATAGTGTATCTTTAAAACAAAATCTGCCCATATTTAAGACCCTTTTAGTCTTGACTATCTTCTACTAAAGTTCTTAGAATCTTTTCTTCAGGTCTACAAATGCCTATTGCAGTTGTATAGTTGAAGGTATCCTCTGAACTGCAACATTTAATATTAAGGGAGTTCAAGACTGTAGATACTTACAGAAAGTAATAAGATTTTTTGGTTGAGAGCTGTTTTATTTCAATATTTGATAGGTATCATAGGTTGAAAGTTGAGATTAGAACAATTCAAAATAAATGAGTTTTACTTCTTTTTTTTTTTTAATAAAGAGCATAGTTGAGGGTGTGAAGATTTGCCCATTTCAAATGAGGACTGACTAATTTTTGTAAAACGCATGAGATACTGTGTCAGCTGAAAGTTACTATGCTTCCATGATATAGTCAGGGTTCTGTCTTTCCCACATGCAAGGCCAGACCAGATAGCTGCAATAAGCAAGCCCAGCTCACAGCCCAGACTATGGAAAGTCTGATACACAATGGAGGTGTGTACTGTTAACTACTCTCATTATGTAAAAAACCACAATATAATTTATGGCTATGTCCAATATCCACCAATTGTAAAGACAATTCATTTGTTCCTCACTTGGCAAGAAGACGTACAATTGTCTGTTCTTCCCATTGTCTGGGCAGACTTAAGGTAAGACAGTAAATAATTTATTGTTTTGCTCTATTCATGTTCTGTATTAATAAGAAACATAATTGTGTGACTAAGTGTTTTATCACTTAAAAGCTAGAATTTAATTTTACCCTTCTTCCACTTGGAAATTTCCTCCTGCTTCTGTCCCCCTGTCTCCTCTCTGGCTGCTGACAATGCACAATCATAGTATTATGCCGTGCTACAAGTGCCATGAAACAGCACAAATACAATGGAGGAACACGAGCATGGTACAGCTTCTCGTTTCAAACATCCCTGCTAATTCTCTGTGGCTTTAAACCAGCAATGAAAGCAGACTCACATGCAAAGGAAGGTCCGCCTGTTACTTACAGGACAGAGATCCAAAAAGCTAAATCCCTACAGGCATGTAAAAACACTCTTATCAAAGGGGCTGTTCATAGGCACTCACACAGTGCAAGGATCCTTGGGTTTTTCCATGATTAATGATAAGTTTGGAGGAATGCAAGCTACTCTATACTCAGGGATTAGCTGTTTATCAAGCAAAATATATTGGGAACTGGGCCAGCTGGGGCTGCTGAGCTACACACATTCATTTGTTAGGTGCTCCTTTCCTCTCCTGTTTCATAAGCAAAGGAGGTGTGTATGTGAACCCTAGCAAAGTCCCTTAAAGAATAACTGAGCACAGAAAGTCTGTTTTGCCTTGAATGTAGTCTCTTCTCTCTCCCAAAGCCCTTGAGGTCAAGCTTTTATGAAGACATAATGTCTCCCCTTATTTTTTCCACCAGCAGAAACTGAGCTTCGTGGACTCAACTGGTACGTTGTAACTGATTAACTTAAGGCCATTAACGCTGCTATTATTGCTTATTTCCTCTGCTATCCAGCTTCATACAGGTTATGCAAATTAGAGATGTGGGATTATTTGTGTCAACAGTGGCTGTTTTATTAGAAAGTCTGTATTTGAAAAGGTGATTTATGTACAAATCATGTGCGAAGTCCCAGGCAGCTCAGAGAGCAGTGCCGGAGTCCTACCATGTATTAAAACTCTGGGGTCACACCTTTGGTCACACTAGAGCTGCTGACTTCAGTGGGACTGTGCTGACTTGGGCAGCAATTAAATCTGGACCATCTATAAGAAGAGAAATACGTGACAATAAAAAGTTTTTCATTAACCAAAATTTTTACATGAGCTATGAGTAAATGTCATTTAACTCCCATTACCCAGGCAAAGATAAGGATCTTACCATGGAACACTGTTCATTTCAGGGCAGTAACACCACACTGGCTAACACCTGGTCCCAGAGGCATAAGTAACCTTCTCTTTCTTATAGTCCATAGAGACGGCTATATTCTGAGACTTACAGACTCTCTCTCTCTAGGTCCCGGTTTTCCTCTAGAACTTCCACATCAAAGACTCAGTGAATGTCTTTTATCAAATGAAGATGCAACTAGACAGGTTTAATGCCAGGAGAAACATGTCAATCACCAGACCTGGCCATAGCAAATCACATGTAAATCTGTCCAAGAGGAGTGCTCAGTAGAAGAGTTCAGCCCCACAACCTTTTTGATTGCTACCCCATCAGTTAGTGGTTCCTCTGCTGAGTCTACCAACAACAGTGACACCTGTGATGGTGGTTTCTGTGGTCGAGGCACCTGCCTGCTAGAAATTAGGTCAAGGCTTGATGACTCAGCTCTTATAAACTGCCAAGTAGCTGTCAGATGATGGGAGTTTTAACTGTCTTTTGGCTTTGTTGTGTGCGCGCTCTTTGCTGACTTGGAGATACATGGTTGTGAGTCTCTACCAGCTTCTCCAGTCTTTCCCTGTCCCCTGAGTACTGTGTTATTTTGATCACTAGAAAGACAAATGTGGTTGCTATTTATATATACAGTGTCTGGTTTTAATATCGTTTTTGTGTGTGTGTGAGGGCATGTGAGCAATTCTTGGCTTGAATTCCATGGTGAAAAAAGCTCATTCCTGTGCAGAAATGTTGCCTCAAATCAGTGAGAGCTCTAAATGATCTTCTGGGAGGAGAAATTAATGCTATCTTATCACAATAAAGAAGCCACAGACCCCTGATCATAGACTGGCATCTTTAACAATGCTTTATACTCTGCTCAGTGCTTGGAGCCTTCAAGAAAAATCCCAGATAGATTCTCAGAATGGGAACTCATCTTTGGCCATCTAAAAACCAAATGTTTGTTCTACCTTCCCTATAACCAGTGGAAAGATGCAGATGTCTCGAGAAGGCAGTTCGCCCAGAGCTGTTTAAAACAGGCAGAGCTTCTGCAGTACTCTATCTCTTTCCTTTGGCTAAAGAGAGCCTGGGAGACCTGCGTAAGATGGAGGGTTCATTTTTACTTGGTTCAAGTTAAGTGATGCGAACCCAGCCTCAGTGTGACCAGCTTATGATCATATATGGAAAATAAAGAACATTCAGAAGAAGGGGTGACAGAAGAGCTTCCCACATGAGAAAGGCAGTTGACACTAGAAGAGTAATCTTTCTCATTATTTCCCAGACCATTATTTCGCTTTTCCCAAGATACTGCAACCTGTTGTCTTCCAGCAGGCAAGAAAATGCGACTCCATCATAGCAAGACTGAATATACAATATTTGTAATACAGAGGAGGAAATTAAGGTGTAGAAGGTAAATCATTTGTCTGCAGCTACAAAATACATCAGTATTAGAACCAAGCTAATTATTTAGGGGTTGTTGATTCCCATGGCTTTTTCAGACCAAGCTAATACCTTGTTAATGCTTATCCCCGCTGTATTTAATACGATAAATCTTCATTTAAGAAGCTGCAACTCCTATAACATTTAATTACTTCAATGTGCAGCTTTAAAATGTGAGTGGGCTTGAAGGAAAAAAGAGGGGTGACTTCATTTAGATTTAATTATTTTTCTCTGTGGTTTGCTTGGTAAAAGGCTTCTTTTCTAAGGTAAGGCAGCTGTGACATAAGAGAAACCACGAGATGGAGACCAACAGTTTGAAACCAGCTTACCACCAATGCTGAGGCCAGACTTCAAGTTGTATTGACTATGCACAAATCCTGTTGAAATCAGAAGGATCTGAAGATGACTAGAAATAGATCTTCACAAGATATAAAAAAATGAAGCATTCTTATTTTGGTGAATATTTTACTGACAGGGGTTTTCAGGGAGCCCCTGCTATGTGAGCCACACAAATTGCCATTTCCAAAATGGCCACCATGAAAACACATTCACCAAGACTTCTGAGTGGCAACTGGCAGCTTTTAACACTCAAATCGATTCAAATAAGCTGGAAAAGTTGAAAAGACTGTCGGGGCAGGAGGAAGGCTGCACACAAGGGACAGCAGGAAGGTTTTGGTGAGGACAGCACTGTGACTGCAGTACTCCACGTGCCTGCTTGAGTGTGGCTGGTTAGTGAGCAACCATGCTTGCCCCACACTACTGTGGTGATGATGGCAGGCTGCAGACCAACCCCCCCACCACCATCCACTATAAAGGCTGTTATTTTTTGGCCGATTTGGGGCCAAAGGAGGATGAGGTGGGAGCACAGGGCTGATGGCAATGCTCGGGCGTGATGGGCCATGGCCCTTGATGGGGCTGCCCCTTGCGTTGACCCAACTCAGGGCCTCCCAATACTCAGCATTGCCCCGGCTCCCCACGCCTGGCACAGCCCAGCACCCCGACAGCTGGGCCCTTGCGAGCCACTGGGCATGGCTCCCACGTGCCACTGTCGTGATTGGCTTCACCAGGCCTCCCTCGCATCAAATCCTCCCTTCTTTAAAAAAAAAATCAACATGAGCACTGTGAGTTTGCAGATAGCTGCCACATTGCTCCTATGTCTAGAGTGGTTTCCCACCCTTTCTCTGTTTCCTCTTTGAGGGACAAAGTATGTAGACCTGTTTACAAAATTGTCTATATTTAAAAACACAGAGAAGAATGCAAAAATGCACTGACAAGTGTCCTGATGTGGAGCTGCACAAAGGTTCAGGGACCTGGTGCAAGGCAAGCGCGCGCACACATGCACACATGCTAACACACACGCACGCGTGCGTGTTACAAGAGCAGGGTTGGAGAGCTGCCTTTCTCATCTGTACAGCCAAGCATGGGGGGATAATGTGCCCATCCACACACAGCCTCCAGTTCTGATGTACAGGTAGACAGAAAGAGGGTAAATACGCAGGTGTTTGTCACTGAGCAGAAACAATGGAAAAACTAAGTCTTTTCAGTCCGGTGAAGCGTTCTGATCACTCTCCTCAGCTATGGCTGTACTCAGAACAGTTTAACTGTTGGATTCCTTTCAGAGATACCGAGAAGCTGATGCAGTTTCACACATTACAACAATAACCGTTTCAGGGCCAAAAGCTGCTCAGTACATCAGGGTGCGTGTTCTCCTGTATCAACAAGCTGTTACTTCTCAGCAGATGAGACAGTTGTTCACATGACGGAGAGGGTCAGGATCTGCTTTTCCTCTGTCCTGTGCCCTGCGTACCTATTGTAAGCAAATCTGAATGAGTGACAAGGCTTGACATGTCACGGATTTTAGAAGATTTAGCTCATTGAGTCACCTGATTATAAGATACTCAGCAATTATTTTCAAAAGAGAATGGTTCTAGAAGCCTTCATCTTGGAGAAGAATTCAAAAGTGTGGTCACAAATTGCCCAGAAACAGAAAGTAACCAAAGCAACTCAAAATTTGTTTACTTCTTTAGCAGAACGTGACTTTAAATATAATTTCAGGATTTTGGAGGCTGATTTAAGACTTCTGAATCCTTGGTATTTACCACTAAGTTACATGAACACTGGATGGGGCAGTCCTGTTTCAAGACGATTTTATATATCTGTGGGTTCTGTTTCAAGGCAGAATCAGTTTTCCAGGCTCACATTTATTTTCGCAGGGGAAGCCAACAAAGTTTAGTGCTTGCAGGTTTTATAAACTCTACAGGCTCACATGGAGCCAATTCTCCAGCCTTCCAATATACAAAGAAAACTTTGTCTAACAAAATCCATGGGCTGATAGAACAGTCTTTATGTCCCAAAGAGCTGTAAAACCACTGATTAAAATCTGCCCCCACATTGAAAGCTGAACATAAAAGCGAAGAAGATGATACATTTAAAGTGAAAATGTCCAATTGGAGTATTTCACAAAAGTAAAGACTCCTGGGAACTTGCTTTTGATTAAGGATTGATCAGGAATGCTTCTGGGTTGAACTCATCTTGTATTGTGGAAATTAGTAAGGTTTCACAGAATCACAGAATCACAGCATGGTAGGGGTTGGAAGGGACCTCTGTGGGTCATCTTGTCCAACCCTCCTGCCAAAGCAGGGTCACCTACAGCAGGCTGCACAGGACCGCGTCCAGGTGGGTCTTGAATGTCTCCAGAGAAGGAGACTCCACAACCTCCCTGGGTTTACTCATATCTATGTCATCAGTCCTAAATAAATGCTGCAGACTTCATCTTCTCTTTCATGGTTGTAGACCCCAATGTATGCTTTTTCTCATTACACAAAGAAAAAGCCTTTTCATTCATGCCTCTACACAATGATGTTGTTCTTCAGATGGGCTATAACTCCCTCATATGAGCCACAGATTAGTTCCTGACTTTATAAATGTTGGCTGTCCTGTGACGTGAATTTGTTCTTCTCCTGACACTGCACACAGACAAACACATTGGCTTCTCATTCCTAGTCCATGTCACTTACTCTGTGGCCAACACTGAACTCCTATTTTCTGTGAAACTTTGGGAGCCAACCACAAAAATCTTCAAATATACCAGCCTGGTTCTTACTCTACGGCTCCTGCTTTTGGATAATATTGATTGTGGTTGATGCTAACAGTGCATCTTCCCAACTGAGATTGGACATTTGAATCCGAAAAGAGCTGAGCACTCCCTGTGTGATCTCCATGCAATTGGGTGTCCTCAGTCGAGTTCACTGCTTCTCACTCATGCCAGCATAACACTCAGGATCTGCCAGGGAGAACTGAGGGCAATTCAAAAGCTGGAAGAAGGGCCAAGCACATCACAGAACTCAGTTAATAAATGCAACAGCCTGACAAATACAGCCAGCAGAACACGTATAGCAAATAGTAACTGAAACCTAGTGCAAACATTTTCCCTCAGGCCATCAATCATGGACAAAATCACTTTAGCCCATTAATAGTAATTACTGCTATAGGAACGGGAGCAAACTTTGGATTATGTGAACATCATGGTAGGCAGAATGGAATAAAAATTGGTCCCTGTCTTGAGGACATACAAACAAGCAAGTGACCTTTGAAAGGAATATTTACTAGAAAGAGGTAAGAATGAATTGGCAATAGACTTATTTTTCATGTCTCCACGCCTTCTAATAGGTGCAGAAGCTGGCAGGCTGAAGTGACATTCTCAATAAAGCTCATCTCCCACTTGTGACTGATTCAAGGATTGCATGAAATAAAAATTCATAAAATAAATGTACCCAGTGTAGTCTTGTAGACAGAAGAAGCTCAGATTAATTCAGCGTAAATTTAGAGAATTATCCCATCTAGTGGGCTCTCAGACGTCAGAATTCAACACCCCCCCACCTACCAGCTGAGCTCATCTCTACCTGCCTCTCGGCTTTTATTAGCACTGCTTGCATGGAGGCATTCATTTGATATTTAAATTGACAGCTCAATTATCTTTTCAAATTTAGTGATATGACAAGCCAAGGGGTTTATCCCATTACAATATTTCTAAGTGACAAAATTATTTTATCTCTCCTTGACAGTACTACTGACCTGTAATCAGCAGATGAATGGGAGAAACAGAGGTCATCCTAAAAGTAAAAAGCCAGTTAGAAAACTGTTTGGCCAATTATGTCAGTCATCTTGACTTAATCTTGCAGCAGAACAAGGGAAGATTTGTTGCTATGAACCTTGGCCCAACAAACCCGACATGGAAAGCTTTCCACTCATTTGAAGGGGGTTGTCTCATACGTGTGACTTCTTGCAGTGAGGTCGGTGGGCCCCAGGGGCTGATGGAGGATGAAAAATAGTGAGGGGTCAAGGTTTGTAAAGCTAATCAATTTTCTTAAAGAGAAGATTCTTCTTGGAACCAAGAACCCTGTGGCTATGTTATAGGTCAATTTTCACAAGGTTACAGCTGCTACCAAGCATCTGGGTTAGACAGAATTTTTGGCTGTTAAATCTCTTAATCAAGTTGGTCAATGTTTTTCTTTGAAAGCATGTTTTTTTAAAAAAATACTCAGCATTTTTTTTAATAAAACATAAATTGTTATCACACATGCGTCATTTATAAAGCTGTCTCTGACACAGGAACGTATAAGCCACCTGTGCGCTGCTTACTTGTTTAAGCAACACTTGTTTTTCAGCGTGTCTGCTTATTTGGGCTTTTAAGCTTCATAAGGAATAAAACATGCTGTAAATCAGAAAACAAAAATATGTTTAGTATCAATAAAGAAAAGTTTTCTGCCAACAGTTTGAGGTGGCTTTAAATGAACATCTTTCAGACACTAGGTCTTTGAATGTGGTATCAAACCTTAGCAGAATAGACTGTTACCTATTATTTGGCATTACATATAAGCTTTCCCTGAGTTGGACAGGCCCATGCTACAGACAAGATAAGCAATTGCTTTAATTTCCCTTAGCTTGGCCAAAGGTTTTGGGTGGTTCGCCAGTCTGCACACAAAGCTGGACAATCCCTCTATTTGGTAGCTGGATGAAGTCAGTTATGGACTGATCTTTTCTATAGGATTGAACATCATTCCTACAACAGCCACCACATGGTTGAAATAACAGGGATGTCTCCTTTGATATCCGTGCAAGGCCACCAGTGGAGGTAAACCTACCTGAGTCCTCAAGGCTGCTGCTGCTGCTACTGCAGGGTCCAAGCAACAGAGATGCAGGTCCCTGCCAGATGAGTGAGCCAGGCACAGGCACGTTAGCAGCTGGGGGAAGCCCGAAGGCAGAAAAACACATCAGATGGCAAAACTAAAGCTCTAGCTTCTGCCAATATTATTGCTTTGTCTATTTATTTCCATCGGTGTACGCTGGCTACAGCAGGAGACTAAGGCCCAGAGTACTGAAGAAATGAGGACATGAAAAAGATTGGGCCCCTTTTTTGAGCTGCAGACAGGGCAACAGACGGGGTATGTAGCAAGTCACATCAGTCCTCAGGACTTGCCTGACCCAGAAGTAAGCAGGCTTGTAGGAATGTCAGGGAGAAATTCTCTGCTTGGAATAAATGCTGGAAGAGGAAGATCTGTGCTGTTATCCAAACTAAACTATTCACTTCTAAATGTAAGTTAGAGTCATTTTTTTTCTGTGGGAACTGGCAGTGCTTTGTGAAAAAGGGTCACATAATAATTATTGTTATTTTGCATACTACCAAGTATTTGTATAAGAAGACACTGAAAAAACAGAGTGTGCCCAAAAGAAACAGTCATACTAAATAAAGGGAATGGAAAAAAGAGCAGGAGCAAAAAAACTAGAATTATGGGACACATATACCCTTATCTTTGAATTTCACAACAAGGTTTGACCAAGAAAATACTTAGTTCTTGGAAAAAACCCATGATTCTCAACAGGGATTTGGAAGCATTTCTGTATTTTTGAAGTTGATGTTTTTCTCTATATTGAATATAGCAGCAAGGACTTCGTATTACCAGAGACCTTGTCAAAACCTGGAAAGAAATCCACACAACTTCTGTGGAAGTGCCTGAGAGCTAAACATTTGTTGGACATGCTCAGAAAACTGTAATGCACAATATAAACCTGATGTCATAACAAGAAACATATTTTCAAAGTAATTACTCCAGACAGAAGAAGAATATCAGACATGTATTCAGTAATTTTTTACCCTATTTTTTCTTTATAAAAATATTTTTCAAATAGGAATACCGGACACACAGAAATATAAACACTTCATTTAAACATACTGCTAACATGTGTTTAAACACGTCTGCTTGCTATAGCTTATTAAACTTTATTATGTAGTTATTAAAAATTCTTTAGACAGCAACACTTGTTCAAACAAAGTGCACCAAGGTTGTGGATATTCACTGGGGCTGAGAGACATTGCAATAAACTGAGCTGAAAGACTCAGGTTATCTCTGTCTTGAGTAAATCACCCAGGCAAACCTTCAGCTTGATGAACAGCCTGAGCGTGGGGCATATCCAAAGGGCGTCTGGGACGCTCATGTCATGACATTTTGCCATGTGTGTGTCTGAGTGCCTCCTGTTTGGTAGAGTTAAATAAAGAATTGTTTGTATGTGGGGTGAAAGTTTGAAGTTAAATTAAAGATGGGTTTGATCCTCAAGTTCCACCTCAGAAGAAATTGCTTGGTATTATCTAGGATGACACAAAACCTCAAATTTCCCATTTCACTGACCCCAGGTTGCTCAAAACTGGTTAGCCTCAACAAAAAAAGTTGTTTACTCTGCCAGTACTTCAGAAAGAGTAATCTGAGTTTTATGTTCACAGTATTACCTGCAACAAAGCAAATTTGGCAGTTTGATGTATTTCCCCACTCTACCTGTGAGATAGGCAGTTCCAAGCTTCCCACAAGGCTTCTTGTCAATCAGTCTGGCCAGTCTGAAAGAACTTTGTCTTGCAAAAATCATAAAGCAAATGTACAGGATTTCCCTCACGAGAAGTGATTTCAAAGGAATTCTTCAGAAGAAATGAAGTCTGTATCAAAAAAAGCTTTTTAGACAGAAGACAGTTTACTTTCTCTCAAAGTTACCCTGTTATTGCCAAGAAGCCATATATATAGAATTATGCCTTATATGTAGCTAAATTAGGAAAAGAATAACTAGGGGAACAGGTGACCAGTTCCAGTCTAATTCATGTCCTCTAGAAACTCGAGTTCAGATCAAAGGTAGAAAGGAGAAATGTTTGCTTTACTATTATGTAATATTCAACCACCACGTAATCTGACATAATTAACAGATTAGGATCAACTAAGACCTGAGCCTCAGCTAGATATAAAGACAGAGAGTGTAAGAAAATTGCATAGTCTGGGAGTGTTGAAGAATATCTGAGCTGAATCTTCTCTCCTTTGAATTCCATTTGCTGGTGAATATTAAGATAATGGGGCTATCAGATATTAGATAGGGAGCTACAGTTTACCAATTTGTGATGACACAAGGCAATTATTCCTTGGTCTCACAGAGATTTATTCATGTTTTTTCAAGTTATTTTTACACATTGACAAACTCTGATTTTTTCCTCACAAAAATTAGGTAAAAACATCAGCATCAGCTGAAAATGAAATAGCCAAGCCCAAATACATATTAAACAAGAGCAAACAATTAATAAATTGCCATGAGGTATTTCGTGCTATTTGACATTAGGTAATAGGGATTAGGACTTCTAGAAATAGAATCGTCTTTTTATCACACAGTGGAAAAACTGAGAAAACTGAGTGGTATTAACAAGTTTATGAACAGCTGTCAGAGGTGTTCCCATCTCATTGCACTGTTCTGTGAGAAAGCAATTGCTATGCTCAGTAGAATGCCAAGTATAATGCTTTTAGCTCTGGACTCGGTTCCGCAGATTTTTTTCAGGAAGAGATACAGTTCCTTGCAAGCTGTGGCACCAGAGCTGCGGTAACATGTGTAGGCGACTGTAGATCCCTTGGGGAAGACAGGTTAGAACTGGAAGAATGCAAGAGCTTTCTCCATCCTCCTCGCTATCTTGGCCAGCAGCCATGCAGATGACACCAAGTTGGATGGGTACCTGCTATGGGGAGAACGTGGGGACCAGGTGCCATGGTGGAAAGCAACACCACCTCATGCTGACAGAGGTCTGTGTCTACCCAAATTAGCTGATCAGTTATGAACAGATTTTACCCTTCATACCACCAGTGAGTCTGGGGAATGGCGGCATCTGAGCTAAGTGTTTTCCCTCTATTTTTGTGGTAACAGTCCAGGACATACAGTATTTTCTTCAGCCAGTAGGAAACAGTTAATGTTCATCAAATTAGAGTGTCAAACAGCTAAACACAAATGCCATTCTAATCTGAACAAGGCCCTCTTTTCTGAAAATGAACCAAAAACAACAGAGACACTCATGAAATGTAGCAGCTCTTTCATAAGAGCTGTAATCACCTCCTGGATCCTGGATCAAAATCTGTTTATCAAGGATGGAACTGTAGGATTCCTTCTGTAAGTGCAATTCCCATGTCTGCTGCACCAGGACCCAGCAAGCTCCCTCCTGAGAAGCTGGCGACCCTAAGAAGGACTATGGACAGTAAGGTTACTTTAGCTGTGGTGAGACGATGTGGGAATGGCAGTAGCATGAGCTTACTTGGTCTGCACTCGGCTATACATGAGGGAATAGATGGGGGTGAATGAGACAGACCATCTCATCCCACAACAACTTCTGTCATTCATTTATAGGCTTTTATGGGATACGGACTTGGCTATGTTGCATCTTGGAGCCTCAGACCTCAATGAGATGAGTCCTGCACTGTAGTGGTCTACTTCACATTGACCAAGATTTCAGCCACACCTAAATGTGTATCAGCCCAAGGCCGACATTTCTTTCACACAGTTATTTTCCCATGCAGGAGCTGCCACATTTTTGAAAGTGTACCTTGGTTCTGATGGCAAATCACGCAATGTGTTGCACTGGATTGTGCTGGGCACCTAGCTAATCTCCATTTGAGTGTGTGTGTAGAGAGGAGCCACTGTAAATGTTGTGCTTAGAAAGTAAATTTAGCAGTAGGCCACAAAAATACAACATCGTATCTGAAAGATTTGATCCTTGAAATGTAGAATAGCCAACTTTAAAGTGCTACAGAGAGTGATCAGGCATAGAGAATTCTGCACTGGTTTACTTCAGTTTGGCTCTCTTTTATAGGCTCTTTCAGAGGGAGCTGGAGAGCCAAAAGTCACTGTTTTTAAGACACTCTACGTTTCCATGACTGCAAGAATATGACAATCACACCATGTATCCTTTGGCTTTAGAAAATATCCCCAGACACCAAACAGGCAATCAACTTGCCTTTTCATTCTTTGGAGAAAGCTTGTTTTTCCTTCTTGAAGAGAGTCATGACCTGTCATTAGTTCCTTCCCCTGAAACATATCACACTGCTGACAGTAAAATGATGTTTTCATTCTAAGTATTCTACAGGGAAAAAAGGGAGCAGCCGTTTTCTCAAGGAAATAACCTAACAAGACCACAGTGATTACAACAATTGGCTAGAACTTATCAGAAAAATAACTGCTATGGTTATTCCAAAGCAAAAAAATTCCAAGAAAGGAAATTTCAATTGCCTGTTTTAGAAACAGTTCATGTAGAGACATATTTTGAAGTGTTTTTCTTCAGTCAGCAAATGAAATCTTTGTGTATTGTTGATGAAGAAAGTTATTTTTAAATTTCCCAATGAAACGCATGGTATCTTCATATCAAAGATCCGTATGTAGGTTATGAAGATGATAAAAATCGACAATCCGGAGACTTTTATTGCAAAAATATCATCACATCACACACAACGTACATAACACAAAGTAACATTACATTACACCCCAACCACCTGAAGCCAAAACTTAGCTTCTGAAGCACGAAAATTGAACTAATACCAGTTAAGTCCCATTGATACTAGCATAGGGAGAGGAAAATGCTTCCTTTGAATAGTGTTGGGAAAACCTGAAAGTAGAGCTTAGTTTTATTTGGAGAATTTGCAAATTAGCTATGCAACGCTGGTTCTGAATAAATAAATCAAATATTTACAGCCCACTTCTGAAATATTTAAGGGACATATTCAGAAAGTTACTTAGACCAAGAACTAAGAATGAGCCAGAAAGTTTCCGAAGGGGACAAACTGATTTATCTCTGTAAACGTCCTCTGTCTACAGTGATTTGTGTTAGCTGAAGTTCTGGATCAGTCTTTCTAGTGTGTTATAAGACAGGTTATGTGTCAGCAAAGTATTCAGGAAAAAAAAAATATTCTAATTGTTCATATAAAATATCTGTAAAAGCTTTGAATTTTTTACTTCTTGTACAAATAGAGGTATTCATATTTTTTTCCAAAACAGGAAAAATTAGATCACCTTTTATATTCACCTCTCATTTGCTTCAAGCCATGAAAACAAAATTTCATCCGGGCCTAGAAAACACCTCTGATTTTGCCATTAAAAACCTGAAAATGTTCATATTTAAGTTTTTGAAGGCTAGACAACAGTAACAAAGGCGAGTGGATAGGCAATTTCTTGGTTTTCTTACTGAACTTAAACATTGGGAAAATGACAGCTAAGGAAAAAGACAATCTGAAATTAAGCATTTCTTGTTTGGAAAACATTTTTAACCTTAAAAAAATAAATACAGGTAGGTTTCAATATAAAAGGTTGTTTTAAAAGGACGTTGAAGTTTCACTAGCAACTTGTCAAGAGGAAAGATTAAAGAGTTTTGCTTGTGTGTTGTAAGTCAGGAAAGTTCAACATAAATTTCTAGATTGTTTCATTTGTCTCAACTGTTTTGATTGAAGATTTTCACCTGGTCTCTGTGCTGTTAGATTACACCTTGCACAGGTTTTGCTCAGTCCAATCGCACATATGTATATAGTGGAAGCAGTGTGTAAATAGTCTCTAAAATTAAATGCTAGCATTTAGTGAGTAAAAGAGCAAAAGGTACAGGATTTTCTTTTGCACAAAGCCAGTATTTCTGGGACAAATGAAAAACAAAATTAAGTAAACAACAGTCCCCACCTGCATTCTGTAAGATCCACCTGCAACGCCCTAATGGCTTTCAAGCAGATGTGGGCACTTAGAGAGATGGAGACACTCAAAACAACATCACATCTAGGGATTTAGCTTTGAGAATGTGGGTCTCAACAGTAAATGTGGCCACTCGGCAACGTAATTCTCTAAAAAACATTTTCCAAGTTGAAAAAATACAACATTTTGCCCACGTAATCCAGGGAAATAGCAACCCAGGAAGCCAATGCTCAAACTGTGTAGCACCAAAGTGAGACCCCAGGCAATGATAGCACAATAGTTTCCTTTGCTTCTTTTTCTAACTTTTTCCTAACTTCTGGGTTTTATGACCCACTATTAGGATCACATAAACATAAGGAGCTTAGAACAATTTAAGATGTCCTAAAGGTCCTGTCTCTGGGTGCCCCTCTACACTCATACTTCCACCAGAAGTCCTGGGTCAAGCTTAAATAGTGGTCTTGGATGCACTTGGAGATTTCAGGTGGCATAAGACGTATGTTTAGGCAATTGGGTTGAGCCCACAGTGTTTGTGGCATGGATAAAATCAGAGTATATTTTCACATGATTTCCCTGCCCTGAAATACTGTTGAATTATGATGCTGGAGTCCAGTTTTGTGTATCTATTTTTGACCAGGCATGTATGAGGCTCTCGCTCATTGTGGGACAGTTACTTGCTTGAGTGTTCCTCACGTTGTCATGCTTTGATAAAGGCCCGAAAATTAGGAAAGGGGTTATGTTTGTTTTCCAGTCTCAAATCTAAGAGAGAGAATGAAGGAGGGAAAGGCTCAACTCTAAATCCCTCACTGCGCTGCCAGAGATGGTTCTCCAGAAACCTTCTGGAGAGAGCAGAGCAAGAACTCGGGCTTTGTCCCTGCAAGAGGCACACAGAAGGACTCAGCCAAGGAAAGCATGTGAGGCTTCTGTGGCAGTCCCTACAATAAACAGAGTTGTTCTGATGAACACAAGTAGGGCACAAATCCCTGAATCAATCCCTGAACCAATCTACTCCTTTAACAAAGACCACGCCTTTAATGTTGGTGTTATGCCCACAGTACCAACATTTGAGCTTCTTATTTCCTATGGAGCAGTTTTATGACCTTCTTCCCAACCAAAAACCAGTCATCTTTTTTATAGAATTACAAACAAGGACTTGTCCATGAAGCCAGCTCCTGATGGACACAGCTGTTGCAGCTGCTGAAGGTTCCTCTATCCCCTGGCTTTGCTCATGCACAGTATTGCTGTCTTTTCTTCTTATTTTGATGGAGAGGACATTTCAGCTCCTCCTCTGTGCAAGAGCAGAATGGAGGTCAGCAGAGCCCTCATTTACCCGTGCTGTTCTTCTGACTGCTCTTCCTCCATTTCAGCTTTGCACAGAAACTGAGCTGTCAGAGCCAAGGACCTGACCGCTATCTTTTTATTCCACTTCTTTACATCTCCCAAGCTGTAGCCCATAGGCAAACTGAACCAATACATCAGAATGACACAGGTGAGATACTATTGTCATGCTAAGTATTAAAAACTGTCTCTGCACTGATTACGGAGGAAAAAGCTGCTGCCTTATAGTGGTAACTGTTGATTCAATGTCTGTGAAAGTGCAGGGTGTAGAGGGCAAAAGCTTCTTGATTCAGAGGGAAATTATGCTTTAAAACTGGCTTTATTCCAGCACTATCGATAGAACAGTGCTCTCTCCTTCCCTCTCTTTCTATATGATCTCAGTTACTTACAACATTAAAGGTCTTTAGAAGCTTCTTTCTGCTTCAGAGCTCCATTTCTGTCCCTCATCACCCCAGTAAATGACAATTTGAAAGAAAACCAGAAGCTTTGCTATGGATTTAGAAGTTTCTCAAAGCAAATCACTGGATGCCAAAGAAGCTGCCAGGCTACTGCAACTCGCAAGCAGTTATAATCAACGAACAAAGGCATCGGAAGCAGCATGGAGGGGGAACCTTTTGTGAAAAATATTGACCGGCTAATTACACTGTAGACAGTACTTTGGTGCTTGGCTGTCTAAAGATGACGCAGACGATCCGTTTAGCTCAGAAAGCTGGTTTCTAATTGCACCAAATGCCTGACTCTTGTCAGTGGGCTCAGTATTTTCTAAGCGGGTGCTCTTCACATGTGTCATTCATTACCTCACTCTGCACCAAGAGCCATCTCTGTAGGGAGAATGGTTGGCAGCGCCTTCAGCTTGGATAATTTCCTCAGAAAGTGGTTTAAAACAGAAACCCCGAAACAATCCCCTTCTACCTTCCAAAAAAAAAA
>Ga0065711_1037399_pt1 | contig 19876 bp, 8 predicted proteins | sample Hoacrofraction12_FD_59098 | JGI IMG/M metagenome (GOLD analysis project Ga0065711, IMG submission 59098) | Hoatzin crop microbial communities from Cojedes, Venezuela - Epithelial fraction 12 v2 (version 2) | ecosystem: Host-associated > Birds > Digestive system > Esophagus > Crop | place... | reverse complement strand
GGGTTTTTTTTTTTTTTTTTTTTTTTTTTTTTTTTTGAGGAGGAAGCTGAAGAAGGTTTTAGGAAGGTGAGAAAAAGAAAAGCAAACTATTCTAATTATTCATCACACAAATATTTGAGTTGGTTTTGAGCTGTCCAGATTAATACAGTGTTCATTCCTTGGAGTGAGGATGGGAGGGTATTGTTTTATGCACTGACACCAGATGTAAAGGTGGAAAGATCTATTCTTAGTTTTGTTTTGGTGGAGGATTTTTTATGCCTCATTTCCACAAGTATGTCTAGCGCTTACTCTTTCAGCTTTCAGTGTACTCCTACCCAGCGAGAGCAGTTCTAATAGGGCCCCTCAGAACATTGAATCCACTACTTGTTACTGGTGAGAACCTGCTACCAAAATACCTGCATGCAAATATTTCTTAACTGACTTATTTTCTTTCTTTAAGAGAAAAGTTTGGGATTTGGAGTTCTTTGTGGTTTTGCTCTTTGCCAGCAATATTTGCAACTTATCTTGTGTCAGCGATGTGAAGATCACTGGTCACAATGGGTCAGCTCAACCATGTAAACAGAGAAACTCGATGATATTCCTTGCTTGCATCCTTGCATCAGGCTTAATTTTTATTTAGTTTTAATTTTGTCTCTTTTAATTACTCGCTGGAAACTGAGGTGAAACTGTTCTTGTATTGGTTGAAAGAATTCATCTAAATATGTCTTCTATTTTTATAAGTTTCCTAATCATCTGCCACCAGTGTCTGCTGCGGGTGACTTACTAGGCCATGGGGACCTATTGCCTGAGCCAGTGGGACTCCTTTTAAGTTCCTTTTGTCTTTTTGCTTCTTGCTTACCAAGAATAAACTTTTGTGTGATCTGATTAGATAGGCCTGAGTGATGTGATACCATCCAGAGGGACCTGGACAAGCTCAAGAAATGGGCCTGTGTGAACCTCATGAGTGCAAGGTCCTGCACAAGGGTCAGGACAATCCCCGCTATCGATACAGACTGAGTGATGAAAGGATTGAAAGCAGCCCTGCCGAGAAGGACTTGGGATACTGGTGGACGAGAAGCTGGGCATGACACAGCTATGTGCGCTTGCAGCCCAGAAAACCAACCGTATCCTGGCCTGCACCAAAAGCAGTGTGGCCAGCAGTTCGAGGGAAGTGATTCTGCCACTTTACTCTGCTCTCGTGAGACCCCACCTGAAGTCCTGTGTGCAGCTCTGGAGCCCCCAGCACAAGCAGGACGTGGAGCTGTTGAAACGGGTCTAGAGGAGGGCCACAAAGACGACTAGAGGGCTGGAACACCTCTCCTATGAGGAAAGGCTGAAAGAGTTGGGATTGTTCATCCTGGAGAAAAGCAGGCTCTGGGGAGACCTTATAGCAACCAGTAACTTAAGGGGGCTTTCTGGAGAAGTACTTTTTACAAGGGCATGTAGTGATAAGAAAAGGGGTAGTGATTTTAAACTAAGGGAGGGTATATTTAGACTAGATGTAAGGAAGAAATTGTTTATAATGAGGGTGGTGAAACACTGGCACAGGTTGCCCAGAGAGGTGGTAGATGCCCTGTCCCTGGAAACATTCAAGGTCTGATTGGACGGGGCTCTGAGCAGCCTGATCTAGTGGTAGATGTCGCTGCTCATTGCAGGGGGGTTGGACTAGATGACCTCTAAAGGTCCCTTCCAACCCAAAGTGTTCTATGATTGCAACAAAAATGTTCACACAAAACCTTTATCAAAATATCAATGTACCATGCCAGTTCCACTGACATTATTTCTGTGAAGAGAACAGAGTTGCTTCAGAGTTAGTTCCATGTCAGTTATCTGTTAAAAAAGTTTTAAGATCTTGGTATCTGTATGCCCTTGCTCCAAGAGGGGGGATTGAAAGAGCAAACTGCCATTTAAGACCTTGACTGCCATTAATAATATTCAAGGGACTAGAAAAAGAGGCTTCTCTTTTTTAAACAAAACAAAACCCTGTGGGCTGTCCCAAGCATGTAACCAATTACTTATCTTCTTGTCCATCTACCTTTTGTTGTGTGAATATTTTTCACAGTATGAATGTCTTAAGACCTACATAGATATCAAATTGATGTTACTTTTTAAAAACTTTAAAATAAAAATAATGATAGCAGTTTTATAATAGGGGCACTACAGTTTCAGTTGCTGTACAGAAACCACTGTGCAGCACAAAAGAGACGAGGCAGATATCTTCAGCAATTATTTCAGCTGTAACAATAATAAACTGTTGGACAACTTCGTAGATTTCAGATGGAAATTCAGGATATTTTATAAATTTCATCTTATGAGCTCTGTGAGGTGAACACAAATGTTAGCCACTAACTAGGAAAGGTATAAAAATCTTAAACACCTGTAGAGAAATACTTGCATCTGCTTATTGCACACCCTTATCTCTTTAGCTCGTTTAAGGTATTTCAGTAGAGTATGCATTCGACCATATTTGACGTATAAAGCTGTATTAGTAAACAAGCTCAGCTGTGCAGGGCTCCAGCCAAGGCTACTTTAGAATTAGGCATGTTTGGGTAGAAGAGGACGAGTTTTTTTTAATCTTTCTTTCCCCTGCTGGAAGGCTTCTAATTCTGTCAGTGCTTGATGACTCCACTTAAAAAGCACCTACTTTGCCTATACTTATGAGTTTTTCTTCTCTCACTGTGCAATGTATTTCTCTTCGTGCTCAAACAATTGTTCTTTCAGATCTGTCACAGTACTTTTAACAAATAATGACATTTTAAACAGGTGTATGAGGAACTTGCTTAGTCCTTTCTGAGATGAGACCAGATATTCACTTCAGAAATGAGCCTAGGTATTAATTTGCCATCAGATTAAAAAAAAAAAAAAAAAAGACTGATTTGAATGCCAGTTTCCCCATTCTATGTTGTATTCAGTAAAACAGTAAACGAATACAAATTGTTTTGTGGCTATTGAAATGATAAAGTACTTCCCCATTTAGAAAGGCAGCTCACACATGACCTATCTCAAAGAATGGTTGAGGTTGGAAGGGACCTCTGGAGAGGTCATCTTGTCCAATTCTCTCTGCTCTAGGAGGGCCACCTGGGTGTTTCCCATGACCATGTCCAGTCTCTCTGGGCAACGTATTCCAGTGCTCAGTCACCCTTATAGTAAAAATATTTCTTGATGTTCAGAAGAAGCCTGCTTTGTTTCAGTTTGTGTCCATTGCCTCTTGTCCTGTCACTGGGCACCACTGGAAAGAGCCTGGCTCCACCTTCTTTGCACCCTCCCTGCAGGTATGTATATACATTAATAAGAAAGCCCTTGTGCCTTCTCTTGGCTAAACAGTCCCAGCTCTCTCAGCCTTTCCTCATAGCAGAGATGCTCCAGTGATCTCAGTGGCATTTCATTGGACTCTCTCTAGTATGTCAATCTCTCTTGCTTGTACAGAAGAACTCAGTGGACACAGGACTCTATGTGTGGCCTCACAACTGATGAGTACAGGGGGAAGGATCACCTTCCTCTGTCTGCTGGCAACACTCCTAACGCAGCCCATGATGCTACTGGCCTTTAGAGCAAGAGCACGTTGCTGGCTCATGTTCAACCTGGTTTCCACCAGGACCCCCAGATCCTATTCTGCCAAGCTGCTTTCCAGCTGAATGGCACACAGTACATACTGTTGTGTGGGGTTGTCCCTCCCCAGGTGCAGGACATGGCATTTCTGCTTGTTGCACTTCCTGAGGTTACTGTCAGCCCAATTCTCCAGCCTGTCAAGATCCCTATTTCATGAGAAGATAAGATATGCCAGCACAATTCAGTATTTTTCCTCCATGTCTTTAATTTTTTTTCATGGCAAGTCAGGTCATTGACATCTTTCATTCTGAACATGTTGAGGGCCTAGCATGAAATTTCTGTCCTGAGCAACATCTCTAGGCTCTGAGCAACCTGATCTAGTTGAAGATATCCCTGATCATTACAGGGACGTTGGACTAGATAACCTTTGAAGGCCCCTTCCAACCCAAATCATTCTATGATTCTAAATACAGTTTATTTTACTGAAGACAAGGATTATTTTTTTTAACCATTATATTTTCCTTGGTAGAAAATAAAGTGGAAAAACCTGAGTCAAAGCGTGGTTTAATAATTGTTTTCTCATCTGGAAAATAGAAATGCACTCAGAATCTGGACAAAATGACATGATATGATTTCATAACATTTTTAATATTAAATACAGAAGGCAAGTAGAAGGTGACAAATATTGGTAGAGCACACGCTGGACACCTTTAACTTTATGTGCTATTCATTTTGATATATCCAAGCCATGTGGAAGAGGGATGGGCAAACAGGGATAGTTTTATGCAAGGTGGACTTTAAAGCAGTTTTGCAAGTAGCTTTTATGTGAGTTCGAAAAACTAGTGTTGCTCTCTTCTCCTCTCCCTTCTGTTTTACCACAAACCAGGCCAGTTACTGTCAAAAAAGAGACTTTAAAAAGAACATTGCTTAATAAAGATTAATTATTTTTTTTTACAGTAATGTCCAAATTTGAAGTATTATTTAGATACTTATGCATCTGTAGGCAGAATTATGCATTCTTCTGTTGGAGTACTTTTTGTCCAGTGTTTTAGTTTATATTTTCATCCTTAAAACATATCATAGCCTTGCTTGTAAAGGATAGTAAATCTCTCCATAGATCCCAACAACAAATCTTTCACGGTTTAAGACACTTGTAAGCCCTATTTACTCCCTAATACTGGATTCTTTGTCTTAAATTGAATGTTCTAATGGACTTTCAATACATGTAAGAACATACAAATTAATATTACATGTTGCAGAGATGTGCTGTCTTACTAGGCTTGAATTCTAAAGGGATTGTGCACCACAAAGTGAAAAAAAAATAAATCCTCTGCTATTAATAGAAGTGTGGTTCTGCTATGTGCAGTATTTCTTGCTTCTCCACATTAAATGTATCAATTCAAGATATTTCTAATTGCTTCATCACCACAATGTTAAAATGCCAAACTTTTTCCTAATATGTGTCATGAAATAAAAGTGATAGGAATATTAATTCACATTAAAGTTTTTATTCCGAAAGAAATACTATGTTTAGGAGTTTCTGTATGTTCTTTTTATGTGTTTTATTTTATCTTTTCATGTTCATTGTTTGCATGTAATTCACCTTTCCAGTGTTAAGAAATAAGTTCTTAGTGCAGATACAAAGTAAAACTTTAAAAAAAAAAAAATTGAAACTTGTTAACATAAAAAGTTTTTATGAGAGTGACATTTGTTTGCAAAACGCACAGGTCAGTGCACCTGATATTCAGTACAGGTATGTAACACCATGCAATATTTAGCTCTCTACAGGGATGCTTAAAATTGCCAAGGGATTCAATGCTAAATTTAGATCCTTAAAACTCAGCCCAACCAGAGCTGCTTAAGATGTTAAGCATTAATCAAGTGTCTCCATAGTGACAGGTCAGTCCTGTAGGTGCTAATTCATTGGGAAAAAATTAGATATTGTTTCATGGAGGGGAAATACATGATTGAGGCAAGATAGACAGAACTCCTTTGCATCACAAAACTTTTTCTTGGTTAAGCAGGGATAGCAAAACAGAAAATCTGAGGAACACTGGAACATGAATATGAATTATCGTATTTAAGGGTTTGGCTGGCTGATACGATGGAAGACCCCCATAAGCTAAGCGCTAATTACATGAAGTTGTTCTGAAAATTTTGCTGCTTTTGGAGGGTTCAGGAAAACAGATGAGGGACAACCCCATATATCCACTTTATAAACACAGAGCACAAACTTCTTGAATGCTTATATCCATAGCTGTATGAAAGTAGTGTTCTGTTCTCCAACTCTTTGGATAATCTCAGAATGAATAACCTGAAACACTGCATCAATATTCTAGGCATAAAATTATTCTGGTGTGCCTAAAAACTACTTTTGTCATTCTATGTGGTACATAAGGTTAGCATACATGCTAAACCAGTTATAATTTACTGCAGAGTTCGTAGTCAACCATCTCCATTCAATTGTCTTCGGTATAGTATTTCTGTTAGCAGGCATGTCCAGAGAAGAAAGGCCTTGCTTTGCTTTTTCTCTCCACTGTTGCCATTGGCCTTGGACTTCATTCTTCCAAATTTTTCACTCATGATGTAGGTGATCTATCACTGATTTGTCACATCTGATCTGTTGCTAACCTCAGGTCAGTTTGTACCAACATCTGTAACTCAGTGTATAAGAATACAAATTTGGATATCGATTTGTTCTCACTGAATCTATACAGTTGATTCCAGTTCACCACATTGATGTATTCCTCTTTCACGTGTTTCTAGGTTTATGAAATGTACACCTACTCAAGAAAAGAAAGTGTTGTGATATACTACAAATTGGTTAGTAATGCTATCTTTGGCAAAAATGACTCATTTTAGAGCAAATGCATTATTTAATGGGAAAGAGTGAGTAAAATAAGATGAATTCACCTGCTTGATGAAGACAGCATATCTTCTAATGGGGTCAAAGAATGATGTTCTTGATAGACAACTCATTAGTGACAAGTGCCAGCTGAAGAATTTGCATCTGAGAGTGTTACTCGATGAAAATACATTTTTAATAAGGAAAATGTTTTCCTTTTGTCACATTTTATGATTGGACACTCAAAACTTGCATTTCATAATTTATTGGTGTTTCATTTTCTTATTTCCTCCATAAATCCTGAGTGAAATTACAGTTCTGCGTGATGCTAAGACAGGGAAATATAGTCTATGATGGGAAAGGAAGCTAAGTCCTTATGTAACACGGGAACAAGTAGCCTATGGCTATTACTCCTTCGTAGCAACATGTGGTTTAAGTTTGCAGATAAATGTATTGTCAGATGATTCAAAAGGAACCAGGTGTTTAAATTCTGAAATGTAAAAACATAGAAATGAATGAATGTGCACTATGAATAAAGACTGAAGGAGCTGAGTTTTTTGTCCCTGGAGAGGAAAAGACTTGGGAAGACTTCATCACCATTTTCCAGCACTTAAAAGGCAGATAAAAGGTGATGGAGGCCCTCTCTTCACAATGAGTTACATGTAGAAGACAAGCAGCAATGGGTGCAAGTTACACCAGGAGGGATTTTATATCAATACAAGAAAGACATTTTTTACAGTAAAAACAGTCATTCACTGGAATGAATTCCTCAGGGATGTGGTAGAGTATCCATTGCTGGAGGTTTTCAAGATGCAGATGGACAGGGTGCTAGATAATCTCGTCTACATTCCCTTTCCCAGAAAAGGTTGCACCAGATGATATTTTCAGGTCCCTTCCAACTTAGCCTGTTTCATGATGAATAAGAGAGAGAAAAAGGGGGGGTTAAGAAAACTGACACCCAAAGTGAACTGCTTTTTCTTGGAGGGAGGGCGACAGTTTTCTAATACAAAAAAAATAGTGGGATAGAAGTAAAACAGAGTATTATTTTTAAAAATATTTGGGAAATTGTCAATCTATCCATTACACTCTACATAATGAGCTGAAAATTTTGGATTTTAAGAGGAATTACAGAACCCAAAAGAAACATTCAAAAATGAAAAAAATTTACTTTTTATGAGATAGTTCTATAAATTGGAGAAGTAAATATGAGGATGAGAGGGAAAACTTCAATTTTAGTAGGAAAAAGCATGAAATACAATTTAGTTTCTAACTTGTTTTCTTCGTCTTTCCTATTAAACCAAAGGACAATGAGCAACGTGGAAATTAATGTAAAACAGTGAATTTTATATTAATATGTATTTCATTATCATAGAAATTTCAGAGAAAGTGACCTCTGAATGTTGTGGTTTTGTTGAATCAATTTTGTATATAAGACACTCTAACACAACCTAACATGCTCTCATTGAAAACCTTCTGATAACTGTACTTCTTATATGTGTGTCCCACAGCTTCCATAAGCCTGAAATAAGGCTTATGCGAACACTATAAAAAGTTGTAACCCTGTCAGTACAATTTATGAACAATCCACTTTTCCGATCAATGCATGGACCGGAAGTGTTACTGGGCGGGGGGGGGTGTGTGAAACCAATCAAACCTAACCAAACAAAGAACCTGTGATCCTAAAAAATATGTATTTTAAGGCGCACAAAAGTGGTAGGTGCTCACCTATGTCACTGATTGCATATAGCTCAAATATGAGGTGTTTCTCTCAGTCTGTCTGCACTCTTATGTGGTACAATCCCATGCCCTTAGTCTGTTTGCACCAGTAGGTTTCCCTATCAAACTGAAAACCTTTTATAGTCTACAAATTACAGCAGAAGGGCTGGTGTGTGATCTTTATACAAACTTTATTTCTGGGCCCAAAGGGGATACATAGAACAAGAAGAAAATACAGCTATTAAATGTTTTTATTCAAGACACGATTATGTCAGCTTAAATTTGTCTCTCATGGAAAAAAACACTTAAAGGTCATTTACCGACTGAAAAGTGTATGATGGTAAGTACAATCCTTAATGAATAGTTTTTCCTCTTAGGCTCAGTTAAGATCTAAGCAATTTTCTCTCTCTGCTGTGTTACAAAGAATAAAGTACAAGTAGGCTACAAATACATTTATTAATCCAAAATACACATGTGCTTTCTGGGTTTGTTCTTAGTGCTAGACCAAACACCCAAGTACTTCAAATAATTGATATAGCATTTGCATGCAAAATCCTAGAACAAGAACCTTCAGGCTTCAAAGTCAAACATGAAAGTTAGAAAAGGTCACAGTTAAAGTATCCATTCAATTTTTTTGTGGTGTCTTTTTTGTGTATGCATTATTGCAGTCATTAATTACATAATCATTTACTGTAAACCTTTCCACAAAACCTTAGCATTCATCACCGCACAGGGGAGAAAGCATTTGCTAAATGGGGAACTGCTAGATGATTCTTCATTATGCTCATTATTGAGTAGTGGCTATGTGCTGTACTTTTTACACACCATCACAAAGCTGCACTTTATAAATAATTATTCATTTCCCTCATGGGGTTTCTTTGGCATATCTCACCACAATCTGAAATATTCACCTTATTTTCTAAAATTAGCTTAACAATAATTTGTTAGATACAGTCACCGCTTTATCTCCACATTGCAAAAATGATCTTGGGCACAGAGAGGTTGTGGCCCAAATAAAACAGCTATTATTTTATGTTGTAATTTCAGGTGCCCATGATCTTCTTGTAAGTTGTCATTTCATACTTTTCCTTATTTCTGTAATGAATAAGACAGAGGCTGGAGTGAAAAGAAGCTGTCATGCTACATAGCATTCTCTGAACACCATCCATCTCGAGCTTTGAATGAAATGGAGGCTGCTCTAAAATTAAGATGTAATTAGTTGATTAAAGGTTGTGTTATGATATGTATTTATAAAGAGTTTGAATTTCAACAGCATGACCTTCCCCACGTGTTGGTATTTCCTAATTTCTGAACACTTGTGTAGAACCTTACTTTCCGTAATCAACTTATAGTAAAATTTTCTTGGTGTTAACAGATGAATACCTATTAACAACTTCCTTCTTCTGGTAATCAGTAAGACTAGTTTCTCCAGAGCCACAACACAAGATGTACTGCCTGACACAGTAGAGTACACAATGTTTTATGACTGTTGGCATCAGACCTGTTTTCTAAATGGCCTCAGAAGTGTTTGCTGGGCATAGAGGGAGGGTTGTCTTCAAAGACTTCTAGCTCCTCAGTTTACAGCTTTTCTTTTCTCTGTTCTTCTCATGTGCTACCTTAGCCTCTAAAGTCCTTTCTTTCCACCCTGGATTCTGCCTCTCCCTTTTTTTTCCTTCTGCATTTATTGCATTGTATTCCAGAAACACATAGCTTCCTCTCATACAGCAACAACAAGGAGAACTGGTAAAACAGATTTCCTTCCTATGGCCTCATAGGAAAAGATGTTTTTGTTAAAGATACGCTGTGAAACTGATTCTTGCTTATGTCCAGTTATGTACCCTCTAAAGGCAGAGGCTGTCCTAGCATAATTGCCCAGTGTCTTTCTGACTTTAGACAAATTTGAATTTATTTTCACAATGTCTGCAAAGAGTGTGTTACTGATGCATAGAAAATCTTTGCACTAGTTTCAAAGTACCTAATACTTGAATAGATGCCCCTGAGAAAACATTTGGTCTCTTTTTGTGACATAAAGGTGATAATCTAAGAACAAATGAAATCCGTAACCACTGCCGTGTTATACGGTCACACTACTGGCACCTGTTGTCCTCTGTACTTTTTCTGATGGTACACAAGAAGCTGCCAAGTGAAAAATGTAAGACCAAGGAAGGCTCAGAGTGATAGTTTCCCAGTATACCCTCCCCAGTTCCGGCAATGCTGTAGAGATGCTTAGGCATGAACTTAGAGACAGGGTTATAGTTGTGATAGCTCTTGTCAGTTGTTTTTTTTTCACAAGTTTATTTAAGCAGTGTATATTTGTCCCTATCACATAAAGCTTAGTTTTAAAACTTCAATGCAAATTCAATTATAAAGAATTTGATTCATAAATCATTTACCATGAAAAGAGCTAGCTTGTTTCACCCATATAATGAGAAGCAATGCTTATAAAGCTGATAGGTCTGCATTATTTTACATGCATTTATTCAGAGAAGACGATAATAAACTTCTATTTACTGTATTTATCTGAAATTAAGTTTGCTAGACATTATAAATAATTGACATTTTTTATTACATGCATGATGAACAGCTTTCTTATTTCTCAAAATGTTGTAATAGGTACAAAAGTAAATGAAAAGATATTTAAATTGCCTTTGGTAAGTCTGGCACTGTGGTTGCTGAGGTCTGAAAGAGTATTATTCTGGCATTTCATGTTGCTTTTAGTTACATTGATAAAGAACTAAAAAAAATCATCTCCAAGATCAACACAAGAATGTTGTTGCTGGGCTTGCAAGAAGGGAGCAGACAAACGTCAGGAGAAATGACTATAAATATTCTCTACAAGAAATGATGTAATAGCTGTCTTTGAGTAAGGTTAATGGATTTTTCTTTTGGTGTTAAATTGCTTGCTTTTCACCTTGAACCATATTAAGAATTGTGGTGGGTGTACTGCAGAAAAAGATGTTTGTGCTATAGTGGAATTTTGTAAATAACTTTGATGTTAAATTCACATTTTTCTAACACACAGAAATATGAATACTATAGTTTTAAAAAGTAAAAATCACCTACATTAGTACCTTTAAACATTTAGGGCCAAGTCACTATCTTTGGGTGACTATACACTGTTTCTTGTTTGATCAAAAATTAGAGAGTAGGAATCTGAATAAATCTGTTTACTTTGCTTATTATGATTTTATTTTTGAGATTATACTCACACTTTCTGGTCAGATTGCAGTGTCAGACAAAATAATGAAACCTGTAATATTTAATTCATCTGAGGGTGATTGTAGTGGGATTTTAAAAGAAGGAAAATGTCTTTTGTATTAGCTAAATCCTTTTCGAGGGATAAGAAATATTCTTAGCCTACAAAAATTTCATACAGCAGTGTGCAGAGATTGAAAGCCTCTTCTCGCCTGGGTCTGAGCTTGAGTTGTAGCTCTCACACGGTGCAAAGCAGTCAGCTGAAGGAACATGAGCAGAAGGATGGGGAGGGAGCTTGCTGTCATACCTGAGCCTCAACAGCCCCTGGCACACAGCCTGTGTTAGGGCGGCACGGGTAAGCTCTGGTCCTGACCATTCTGGATGTGTTAAGTGATGGCTTCTGGTACAGGCTGCGTGTCCTCTCTGCATATTTGGGGGTTTCTTTGGTGCAAAATACTTTCAAATCAGTTAGCTGGATTGGAAGAAGAGGGTTCATGATATCACAGGAGTGTCATGGAAGGCACATTTGCCATTTGCCACCTCTCAGCTGGTGCATGGTATGACTCCATGCAGTGGCGTGTCTGCAGCTTTGTATCAGCCAAGCCACGGCTGGACCACACAACACAATGTGAACCCTGTGGTTAGTCACTCAACTCTGCTGAGCACCATAGTCATTTGAGTGCAGCAGGTGTACTCTGAATTTACAACAGCATGCTCTCGTCTAAGTTGCCTTACAGAATCTAAGAAGAATAAATATATATATTTTAATTATCTGTTCCAATTTCCTGTTGGGACCTCCTGAGACAGTATGAAGTGGGGTTTGTGTGCGTGCTTTCTGAGTTGTGCCTTAAATACTCTGAAGCTCAGTTTTTCTTACTTGCAGAGGGGTTTACTTTTAAAGTCTGATGATCTGTGGCTTTTCTGGATATCTGTTTAATAGGATAGGCCTTGGAAAATCTTGTTCAAAAAGAAAAAAGTTCTGCCAGGAAAGCAAAATATTGTGAATATACTGAGGATAGGTAGACAGGAGAAATGGGGAAATGTTGGGAAGTGTGACAACGAAAGAAGATCAAAAAATAAAAAAAGGAAAAAAAAAAGAAACAGTTTGAGAAGGAGAGAAAGGGGAAGGAAATATTCAAGCTATTAATGAAACAAACTTTACTTTGTTCACATGATTGGAATAAGAGAGCTCAGTGTGGCAATTGTATGAAGATTTGGAGTATCTGCTGCTGTAACTTGTTTCAACTTTCATCCAATGTTACTGCATTGAACATGCTGCAAAAACTAACAAATCCATGTCTAGGTTTCTTTAAAATGGCTTAATAAGCTCAAATGAATACATAGGCATTGCAACATGTTAACAGTTATACACCTTTCTGCATTTGAGGAAGCTGGTGATATTTTATGACTTTCCATTTACTGTTCATGAATTTCCTTCCTTAAAAATAAAGTTTTATTGAAATAAGACGTAATGGGTAATGACTTAGACATCTGCTTCTCTAGAGTCACTTGCATTCAGAATGAAGGACCAATATAAATTCTGCTGTTTTCCCTGTCTCATGGCTGTGTAATCCTACCGATGCTCAAATTTCAGCAGCCTTTGGCAGGTTTCATTCACCTCGTTGTGCTTTCCCTGCCCAGTAGTCCACAGTGCCTGCTGTCCAGAGCACTGTCCTCTCTGCTAAAACCTGTTTCCATATCTTCTGTTATACTTGATCTTTTGTCACTAAAACACTTCTGTACATGATATGCTGCTCTTATTATGCACCTGAGTACAACTTTTTTCCTTTTTTTTTTTTTACCTTCTCCAGGACAGTGGTTATGTGATTGCCCATTGTTTACAGCTTTCCAACATGAAATATTAACAGCAAGGATGAACCTCTTTTTCTCTTTCCTTGCTGTACATTAGTGGGCAAGAGAATGTGCTTAATTGTGTTTTTATCTGAGTTAATAGGAGCTGTGCCAGGTCGTTAGACATGGAAGACTGCGTAACACAAGTTTTGTCGCCATCAGGGATCTCCGAAGACCCCGTTGCCTGGATGCATTGAGCCCAGGGTACCTCAACAAGTGCTGGCAAGGTCTGGATGTTTTCAGGGGAACTCTCTGGATCTTTGATTGCTCAGAGAAGTTGGTGATATTTTGTGTTTCCTTTTTCATTCGTCCTTTAGGAGATAAAGGAAATGGTGGGTTTCCGTTTTTCTTTTCTTCTCTTTTCTTTTTTTTTAAGTTCCTTTTCCATTCTTTCTCCCTTATTCTTTCATATCTGTGATGAACTTGCCACTGTTCTGGCATTTTATGAATACTATTTTAGGATTGATTAATTTGTTTCTTTTGTGTGCTAATGTATGCAGTGTATCAAATTAATATGCACCATATTAAAATCCCTTGAAGTGAAAGAGTTTCACTTTATCTTTGAACTTTATTTGGTATACAAAACGTGTTTTAAAAAATGCATGAATCTGAATGAATTCTTCCCCCTTGACCAAGTCTGATTTCCTGATGAAATTTGAATGCTGTATACAGGAGCTATCCACAGATTCTTTTGACAGCTTGAGTACATTTCCAGATGGTGTGTAATCACCATTCCTTTTCAAATCTGTTTTTATAATGGCGATAATTAAGAATTATTTTCTAGGACTGAATAGTCTGTACACCCAAATTGAAAATGGTCAAGAAAGTAGTTGGCAACAAAGGGCTGAGCTAGAATTTATTTCAGTATGACAGGATCATGATTGCACCCTGCTTTTAAATGAAATAATATTGTGCTAATTGTTGCATATGGGAACAAAATAGCTCAGCTTTGGATGTTTTCTATGACACAGAAAAGGGCAGAGGTAATATTTTTCTGGTTTTGTTGATTCTTGATGAGATCAAGTTCACTACCTATGGAATACTGCTTTCAACAGTAAAACCTCTTTATATATACACTGTGTAGTGCTATACATGCAAAAGTGTTTAAAAGAACCAAGGTTAATAGTCAGATTCTTCTGAAGATGAAATACTGAAATATCGGCTCAATCCATATGCAAGATGAGTGACTGAACTTTGTTTTTCTTTTGTTTTCTAAGTATTTATGCCAAACATCATATTTATTCAGAATCGTAGTTATTAGTTATAGAGCTGTAATCAGCCATTGTATTTAATAGCTCGCCATTATTTCCATGTACTTACTTAATTAAAGTAGTTAACTTGTATGCATAATACTGTAATGAGAAAATACTGTGCTCTGGGATGGCTGTCGGTTCTTGTGTGAAATCACTGCCACTGTTGGTTTCCAGCAGCAAGCCTTGTGCACAGTAACTTCTATCCTAGTTGTTGAGGAAGAAACTCCAGCAGTTTAAAAAGTTTACTTTAGTCCTTGATAGTACTGGGGTTGCAGCAGGAGGAGGGAGATGACTTAAAATCATCTCATTTTTAGTTTAAGTAGTTTAATCATTTCAATAGGATTAATTCGATTAATTCAAGAACTTGTAATTTAACTGGTGGACTTCTGTCCTTTGGTATAGTACATTTCCAGTGACCCTTGTTATCTTTGTATTTTTCAAGGTTGTTTAGTTATAGTATGATTTCTTTTTGCATTTCATAAAATTTATAAAATCTCAGTGTTTGATAATTGTTTCCTAAGTTTTCGGCTTAAGAATTATCCACTTAAAATAGGTTTGATACATTGTATTTTACGATGCCATTTCTGTTCTCTGATTAGACAAATATACAGGTAATACTGATGTATGTAATCTCCTGGTCAAACTAACTCCTTCTGTAGTGCTCAAACTGCCCAATAAACTCAGAGAAAAGCCAGTAAAATTCAGTCATGCAAAACCAAACAAGATCGCAATGTAGCTCAGCTGAAGCAAGTGCATTAAGCAAATGAAGGAAAAAGTAGTGTGTTTTGCTCTTTTGGTAATGATCATTTAGCTCTACTCATAGCTCTGGTGTCAAAGAAACATCTTTGTAACTTGTATATCCTCTTTTGAATTCTTAATTAAGGAATATATACATTAGTGATACGTACAGCCCATTTCCTGGAAAAGGCATGAGTTCAAATAGGCCTACTTTATAAGTGCTGAAAAAGAAATATATTTGATAATTTTATTGAGAAATGGTTCATACATTGATCTCATATACATACACTACTAATCTTTGAGAAACCTTAATGGGTTTAAAGGGAAAACATATTTATTATTTATAAGACTGTTAAAATCTCACATCCTAGACTGGAGGAGGAAGGAGGACCTGAGTTGTTTTAAAAATACCCTAAATCTGGCTTGGGTGAAACTGTTTAATAGAGAGTCTCTAGAGGGCAAGGGATGAGCATAGCTGGTTTGGGGGTCCAGGTTTCGGAATAGCTTACTAATAATATCATCTGCACAATTAGAAAATTAGTAGCAGCCAACAAAGAGGGCTAAGTTAAAGTGTTTGAGGCAGTAATGTTGTTCACTAAGTGAACTCATATATTCTTTCACTCAATTGGAGTTGTATGCTTTGCCACTATATGTTCATATATAGTGGCAAAGGATGGAATGGAATCAGTGGGTCACTCTTGCCTACATGAATGTTTCTTTCAGGCTGAATTGTGGGAGAAGTGTGAGAGGAGGAGGAAGGAGAAAATTAATAGAAAGGGAAAGAAAGGGTATGTATTGCCCTCTGCATGGGGTTTCTAGAAATGATCTGTCTCTTGATAATAATTAAAAAAAAAAAATCCGCTACAATTTAAGCAGTTGCTAAAGCTGGTTAATCTTAATAAACAAAATAAGATAAGATAAAATAAGAAAACTCCTTCTGAACCAAACAGTGCTTTAGCATAATAAATATAAACCTATCCCAAAGTTACTTTTCAGATACTTTAGTCTTTTTGTAGAATTTAGCTGGTGAAAACTGTTGTTCATAATTCTTTGTTTGAGAGTTTCTAGCCTGCTGTTCACTAGACTTCAATCCACTGTGAAAGGTAAGAACATGGTGTGGAAAAGATACACAACAGAGAGGAGCAAACAGTCTGTAGCATGCCTGAAATCTATACATATGAAAATAATCCCATTTGTCATTTTAAATAAATATAATCCCAGCATAGCTTTGTAATCTGCAGTGCTTTTACCAGTTAAGATCAAGCGTTGAATTTAAGATAATTGGCTGATGAAGTATGAAGAATGACCTCTTCTAGTATGAAGAAAAGACTAACCTCTGTTTCTCGAATTTCCTTTGAAATAAGTTCTGGATGAGTGTGCTTTCTGCTTTAAGGAAGATTAAAAGTTCCAGAAGTGCTTGTTTAGATGCACTAGAATACAAGATGCATCAAAACTGTATTTTTAAGAGAGTAAAAATATTAAATGAAATAACCTATCAAAACTATACTCATCTGTTATGTCTTGGACTTTGTAAATATCAACATTGAAATTGCTTGAGCAATCATAGTTTATTCCGTTGGTGGCTCTGTATACACAATAACATAACCCGTAAATTACAGTATCACCCAGTCGTTTTCCTCTTTTTCTAACTCAGTATAATATTCTCAACTACTTTTAAAAGTAAGTGTGTTTGTATAACGTTTTGTTTTGCCAGAAATTAATGTGAATTCAGAGGTGGACCACCTGAGCCTAATTTATTAGTAAGTTGCACTGATAAAGCACAAAGTATTCTTGAACTCTGAAGCAGTTTGCAACTGGAACTGTCAAGAGAAGATTTCTCTTCTGACATTCACTTCCATTTTTTTATCATGTTGACCTTGGGCTTTTCAGATTAAGTGTGTCTGGTGAATGGTATGGACTCTTTGATTTCATCCCTTCCTCAAGAAGGAAAGAAATTGTTACGTATTTTTGATACGTGAGCATGTTTTCACTGTCATACTTGGTGTACATTACAGTGCCTCCAATCCACCAATGATATTTCCTTTCATTAATCAGTAAATATTCATGATTCAGAGGTTCTTAATAAGGGCAAATGGCATTTATTTCTTTTTTTCAATCTGTGTGTAGAAGGTATATGTTGAAATTATATTAAATATGTATCGTACATAGACATGGAGTGTTTTCTATAATCAATTAAGGCATGAGAAACATTATGTCATTTATAATTATATCTGAGGTGGAAGATATGTGTAAATAATGAATGTTATAGGAATGTTGTCAGTGGTCAGCTTTAATTCTCAATACTAGTACTCCGAAGATTAATTTTCAAGTATGTATTACTCCTTTAAAGAGTGTAAATTATTGTGCTTTCAAAATAAGCTATTAAACATAAAAAGGAAAGCAGTGCAGAAAGATTTGCATTGAATTTTTGAGAAATGTATTTATTTATGTACAATCCTTAAATGCTAATCTATAGTGATTTACAGTACAAGTAGCTTACTTAGAGTTCAAAACTGAATAGAATTTCAGGCTTTTATTAAAAACAAAATACCTACTAGATCATCTAGTCTGTCAAATTGATATAACAAATCATATGATTCAGCATATTTTGTGTTAAAATTGAATCACTAAAATCGAGTCCTGATTAAAATAGTCTGCTTAATCTTGTCTCTGTTTTAGCTGTAGCTATGATCTATGGCTGGTGCTTTAAAAAAAATTTAAAATTACATTGTAATCTAAATATTCAGGCCCTGATCCTGAAAAGACCTATGAATGTGCTTAATTTTAATAACGAGGGTCCCAATGGCCCTTTACCTGTCTAATGAAGTGCTCAAAAATAAGCAAGCATGTGTAATAATCTTTGTTAAAAACTGGGTGTAAGGAAGTCATAAAAATGCAGTCATGTCCAAGAGCGTTAAGCATCTTTTCAAGTTGCTATAGCAGAAGGGGTAAATTTAGCAGAAAATAAATTACAGTTATGATTAGAGAATGGCTGCAGACTTAATTATCTTGTTTTTAATGTTGTCTATATATCAGAAAACATTTTCAATGTCATATTACAAAAGAAAATATAAAATAGGAAGAAATTAGCTACTGAATGGGATTTTTAGAGTGTTTTTTAGAGTTTTAAATCAAGGAGGGACCTATTGCTCATAAATTGTAGTCATTTTTGCACAGAATACTTGTGTAAGAAAAATGTCATGAAGTATTTGCAAAACTTGTACTGAATGCATGATAAATTTTACAGCAAATTGTAAGTAAATCCATTAATTATTCTGTGTAGAAATTAATTTAAAACTATAATCTTTAAAGAAATTTCACATACGTGTCAGTTTCTTCTTTGTCCTGTGTGATTTTCCTAATGGCTTAACAGACACTTTGCACTTCCTATGCAGTTGAAATTAAAATCTTATGAATAGACTACAATGGAAAGCATTAATTGCTAATCAAGATAACTTATTTACAATTGTACCTAATTGTGGAAGATTTATAATGGTTATGGGAAGGGTCAAAACAATATCTCTGTTATTTCTAAAGTGAGGCCTTTGTGATCTCAGGAATGACTTGAGTGATCACTGCTATGCTGCCACGTTTGCATTTATGCATACAATTTATATGCACCAGCTGTAATGCTGGCGGTGACTCTATATGTAACAGTATGTAACAGTGTGTCTGGGACCTGTAGCAGCAGACTGCAGGGTCTGCCCTTTCCTGTGGTGTGTATGGATGCATGCTTCCTTGGCACTAGGGGTGGAAAAAACATTTCTGTCCTGGTCTGGCTACCGAAGCAAGTGGACAGGATCTTCAAGTCTCTTCCCGAAGGCTTTCTTGTCCTGTATTCCTCTCTCCGCTCAAATAAAATCCTGCAAAACCAAATCTTGTCTCATCATCTTGTAAGCCTATTGCAGATTAAGGGCCAGATCAAAATAGTAGTGGTCTTGGCTTAAATTGTTGGTACTTGTTGGCGGATGAGGGTTGTCCCAGTTTAGCAGGGTGAGGAGGAGCCAGCCTGTGAGTCTTGCACTGCTGACAGACTGTGTAGAGCTCCTTAAAAATGGTCACTTTGTGTACACAACTGGATGGTGGAAGCTCACTCTGTCTGATGAACTTGTGACTACCCTGATGAGGTCTGCACCACCTATGTGGGCAGTTCTGGTGGTGTGGCATGGCATGGTATGGCTCCACCGCTGGGCTCTCCTTGCTGTAGGACAAGTCTTCCCTACACCATGGGGCAGAAGGAGGGTTCCCTGCCAGAAATGTCAGTGCTCCAGATGCGTGCTGAGCATTGCATGAAGCTGCCAAACCAAAGGATGGGGTTAACTCTCTTCCAGTCTGGGAGGCAGCGTGACCTGGACAGGCTGGAAAGTTGGGTAGAGAGGAACCTGATGAGGTTCAACAAAGGCAAATGCAGGGTCCTGCACAGGGGAAGAAACAACCCCATGCATCAGTACAGGCTTGGGGCGGACCTGCTGGAGAGCAGCTCTGCTGAGAGGGACCTGGGTGTCCTAGTGGACGACAGGTTAACCATGATCCAGCAGTGTGCCCTGGCTGCCAAGAAGGCCAATGGCATTCTGGGCTGCATTAGGAGGAGTGTGGCCAGCAGGACAAGGGAGGTTCTCCTTCCCCTCTATGCTGCCCTAGTGAGGCCTCATCTGGAGTACTGTGTCCAGTTCTGGGCTCCCCACTTCAAGAAAGATGAAGAGCTACTGGAGAGAGTCCAGCAGAGGGCTACGAGGATGGTGAGGGGACT
>Ga0065711_1037398_pt1 | contig 19876 bp, 12 predicted proteins | sample Hoacrofraction12_FD_59098 | JGI IMG/M metagenome (GOLD analysis project Ga0065711, IMG submission 59098) | Hoatzin crop microbial communities from Cojedes, Venezuela - Epithelial fraction 12 v2 (version 2) | ecosystem: Host-associated > Birds > Digestive system > Esophagus > Crop | place... | reverse complement strand
CCTCAAGTTGCATCAGGGGAGGCTTAGATTGGACATTAGGAAAAATTTCTTTACTGAAAGAGTGGTCAGACATTGGAACAGGCTGCCCAGGGAAGTGGTGGAGTCACCATCCCTGGAGGTGTTAAAAAAATGTGTGGGTATGGCACTTCAGGACATGGTTTAGCAGGCATGGTGGTGTTGGGTTGACGGTTGGACTTGATGATCTTAGAGGTCTTTTCCAACCTTAATGATTCTATGATTCTATGTATTGCCTTGTGGCTTCTCTTGCTTTTTAGGGTTCAAGTAGTAGGTCTCAGCAGGATGAAGTATGTCCCAGGGTCATCCTAGAGTCCGCAGGCACAACTTAGTCAAAACTGTTCATCCCCCTGCCTGAGAAAAGGAGTGAAAACGTGCAACTAGAAGAACAAATGCATCCTATTTGTTTTTGTGCAGTGTCTGAAAAGTAGAATTCATCTTAGTAAATGTAAAGGTTCACCTCAGAGTTGATCAGTAGGTTCCCTATACAGACAACAGGGAGCGAGCCAGTCCAAAAAGGGGTCTAAGGGCATGGTTCGTCTCCTACTAAAAGAGACGTCTGGAACAGCTTAGATGACTAATGTACTCAGCATGCCTAGTTCTCTCCATTGAGTATGGAGACAGCCCATACACGGATTTACACCAGAGGTGTCCGAAACTTAGTGCAAGGAAGCAGCTTCACACTCTAAACACATGGATGCAACAAAACAATGCTTCCTAAAACCTTTTGGACAAGGCAGCTCCAGGTCCAGTGCACGTTGGCCCTCTCACCTGCACGCAGTTGCTGTGAATGTGTACCCTGCTAACACCACGCCTTTGCATCTTCCTGTTTTATGATCTCACAGTTCACTGCTTCCAGGCTGAGGCAGCAGTTGCAGCACCATTTCTCCTCAAAAGAGTGTCATCCCTTCTAAGGAGAGCACTGGCTCCCTTTCCTCCCCTTGCCCCAGTCCTGTAGCACTTGCTGTGCAAGCAGAAGATGCTTTGCAGTAATACCCAAAAGCCTTTTTCAAATAAACACTATTCTGCTGAATGAAGTATTTCAGGGTCCTTCAGTTAGAACAGAAAAGCAAAGACTACCCAAATGGTCTGGGACACCATCACACACCTCTGTGGACCACTATATTGAGGATTGTATCTTCACATTCCACTGGGTAACAGAGACATTACCTGAAGTGGGAAACCTGTGCTGTTTAAAGAAACAATTGCTCAAACCTCCTCCATTTTATGCCAATTAGGGTCCATCCTCAGGCTTCTGGCATATTTCCACATCAGCCTTGGATTGTACAACCTTTGGTCAGTCCCACAGAAAGCTAATGACGCATAATTGTAGGTTATGGCCAGATACTGGAGTGAGGACAAATGTAGCATTATAAGGAAGCAGATGTGAGCATGACTTGGTTATTTTGTCACTTCAGTGACAGAAGTGGAGACAAGCATCAATTGGACAGTTACTGTAAACCTGCACTGTTTTTTCAGACAAGGATTGTAATTATAGACATGAGCTTCTTGGAAGATCAAGCACCACAATTATGGGATGTTTGTCATTTGAATGCTCTTTGCAAGAAGTCACAAACAAATGTATGCATCAGTTTGAATGCTTGGAGTCTGTCCAAAGACATAAATCGCTGCTATCACTTCATACTTTAATCTCATGATTACAACAGAATGCTCTTGTATGTAAACTTGACTCTCCCTTGTGGTTTTGCTGCAGTTGACAGTAGTTGTTTACTTAGCTCATTAGACAGTTTTCAGATTTTTCAGATTTGATGTTTAACCAAATGCATTCATTCATCCAAATGTTATCTCAAGCACCAAAAAGCCTAGCTTCAATTGCTATTTTTCACTTCCCTGCTGTAAGAAGTCAGAGTCGACTCACTCTGTGCCTTCTGTTTCTGAAGGCTGGGTAACAGCTTTAATTCCTGACCTGTTTCATCCACAGGCAGAATTACAGCTTAACACAGAAAGATAAATTTATTTTTTTTTAAATTTCTTGTACAATTTTTATATTATCTCACTACAAGAAGCCTTTCTTTTTTCATGACAGTCCTTTCCACTGGAATTCAAATCAGACCATGATAATCTGGTACCCAGTATGAGTTTGCTAATGTCATAAGAATGTGATAATTGAGAAGTCACCTACTGCAATTGTATGTATTCAGACAGTACAAATAAATGCACACCTTTCTGCAAATGTACTTCCAAGGGTTTCTGAGCTTGCAGCTCTAAGTGAGTCACTTCTTACTATAAATCGTCAGTGCAGTAACCTTAGGACATCTTAGAGCATGGCTCTGAAGTTAATGGATTATGGAGTAAGGAGCAAGTAGGTTATACATTTACTATTCTCCTGGTCTGTAATAAACCTGGCTGGCCGTGTTAAGTCATGTAGAGAATTATGTTTCAAGACTCAGGTAAGCTTTCGGAATGTGCCAGTGTTAATGTGCAATCAAGGGGCATTTCACAAAAAGCTATTTCCCCACAGCCACTTATCTTCAATTCAGCATTGCCCAGCTTAACCTCTGGGCTATCGTCCATGCTAAGAATGATGCAGGATTTTAGTCCAAGCAGGACAGTGGGTAAACAGATTTCTATTGAGAACTGTCTTACAGAAAAAGGATGCAGAGGGAAAAGCAGTAACTTGGCTTCTTCAGAGACAATGTACTTCTTGAAAGCTTTTGCCAGTTTGTCTTAGTTTTCAACCTTATATGGGTGCTCAGTATATCATCCCAAGAGGGTTCCCATCACTTGAGGTGTCTTCAGGCTGAGACTGAAAGCGCTTAGATTATGGCAGCCGAAGCAGAGGCAGGAAAGCCAAGGCAGCTCCATCCAGCACTTCTCAAAGCTCAGCAGCTGCTGTCTTCCCAGTAGAGCGGGTGAAAAAATATTTGCTCTAAACTCCAAGGGAAAATTAATTCACTGTCATGCCCTTTACAACCTTCCTCATTGACGAAGGCCCCTCAATGACCAACACTGTAGACGTGGGGTGAATACAAGAACCGCTTTCATTTTGCTCGCTGAAGTATTAATACAAGGCTCCCACGTGAGTGAAATCAGCCTCTGGAAATCACAGTTTTGCATCAATCTGTTCAAGCTTACCTGCACAGGAAAAACCCCGATCTTTGTAAGCTTTGTTGAGTTCTAGTTTTCAAAAACAGAGAAGGAGTATGTAGACCTATTAAGTATAACGTAAGTACTCAGAGGCTGCAGAATGAGAGATTTTATTTACCCAGGTGAGAGAAAAGCAGGAAATTGCCATATTATGTCATTTTCCACTGAGGAACCTCTGGTGGACTTGCTGTTTCCAGGAGGGCGTAATGTTCCTAGAAGTGAGAATTGATTTAGATTTTTTCTCTCAGCATTCCACTGTGAAAACAGAATCTGAACTTCTGCCAAATTCTGCAGGACCATCTCTATTTTTACATCATTATTACAATAAGGTCACGTTCCTCTTAAAAAACACCACTTTACATGCATGAAATCCCAAATGCTTGCTGCTTATTGTCTGCCCCATCCCAATACTTTACAAGTGTGCAATAATGATAGCTTCCTCTTTCACGCTGCATTTTGTACACAGATTTCAAAGCATTTTCCAAAGAAAGGGAAGTATAATTATGCATGTGTTAGAGATGGGGAAACAGAAACACTGAGAGTTAAAGCAATTTGCCCAAGGTGACAGGGCAAATTACAGGCAGAGTCAGGCATAAATCCCGCATCTTCTGCTTTTGGTTCCTTGCTAACCACAGCCTTACTTGCACTTGACTATGGTATCACCAGCTTGCAAGAGCAACAGCAGTAGGAAAATGCTACGAGGGTATGACGAGACGTGAAATTGCTACAGGTCTCACTGAGGACACACCTGCCATCCCTCTTGGGGACAGGGATAGCAGACAAATGGTAACCGAGCTGCAAGGGGATTGCAGGGCAGTGCTGGGGGCTCCCCACTAAGCCCCGGCTGGGTAGGTAGGGGCTGCTGGAAGGCAGAGCAACCTCTGCGGCTGCTGCATGGAGGAATCCTCTCTGCAAGCACTGAGGCCCTAATAACCTTGCATTCCTGGGGATGCATTTCTGAGGAATCAGGTCCACACAATTTGTTCACATCAGCAGCAATCAGAGTTGCCGTACACGGAGACAGAGGCCTCTGTAGCAGAGACGTGGAGTTGTTTTGTCCCGCAAGAAATCGTGCCTTGGGGAGACGCAGTGGCAGCCCTTGCCACCTTGATGCACACTGGAAGGATTCCTGCTCTCCCACAGCACAGAAGCATCCGAATTATACCGCTAGCTGTGGTTTATCTGGCATGTAGGATTGATTTTAAATTATTTCCTGTACATTCGCAAACCCAGCAAGTAGTTTCCCTTTAAAGCACACCAGCTGTGACATTTGGTAGGTTCTGTAATTTCAAATGAGGCGCTAAGAGACTACTCCTTTCAACAGCTTTTTTTTAATGAGGGTGGGTACCTGTTGCAATGAATCAATTAAAACTCTTCTGACACACAAGATGTGTGTTGCCAGACCAGTTTCACAGGTTTCTCAGGAGGGAGGATAACATGTGACAACACACAGAAGCCAAGAGTACTGGAGAAGATCAGCAAGCCTGCATGAGTGAGCTCAGCTTTCCAAAAGATTTTCTTGAAGCGCTATTCAAAAGACCACTGACCTCTGCAACAGGCAGCACCATGGTGGAGCAAGAGATGCTGCTGTCGTGTGCTTATCCTCAAGAAAAGTGTAAGTGACCAAATATAATTTTGTATAAGAAATGAAAACAGGACGCTGGAGAAAGGAAATGAAAGAAATTATCTAGCTAGTATAATTGAAAGACAGAGGGAGTAGAGGAGAAATGTTAAAATAAGGAAATAAGGAAGCTATTAACTTTATATTATAGGCATGCAATTGAAATATGATTAGTGTACTTATAAGCAAAAGAAAGGATGCTTGTATGAAGAACTCTGATACAAAAGCGTCTTGAAGAAACTTGCTTTAATCTTTGACTTTCCGCTTGTATTTGCAAAGCGCTGTGGCGTGGGGCTGCTTGTCTGGAGGAGAATGTGAACAATGGTCTTTGATTTAGTAACTTGAGTGGCAGAGTGGAGTGCTGTGACAGCATTTTCTAGAAAGACGTAGTATGATTAAAAACATCATCTTTTTTTTTTTTTTTTGACAAAGCAAAGCCTCTTTTTCCTAAGGCATCAGCAAGATTTCTAATACTTTATCCAAATGTCAGCTGAGAGTTACGGTGCAGTGCGAATATTCCCAAATCCATCCCTCCTTTCCCAAAGGAAGCCGTCACAAAACTTCTTTGCTAACCAGAAATTTTATTTTCATTATTAGAAAATGTAACACACACAACAAAGAACAAAAGAACCCACAACCCTGTATGTGTTGACTTTTAAAATGATTAGGAATGTTTTAAAAGGCTTCTGAAAAACACCAGGTCAGATTTCCAGCGTGCCGAAGACGAGCATGACAGAGAGGCAGAAATGTAGCTGACTACAATGAAGTCGGGTAACTAAGTCTGGACTGGACTTGTCTGAACAAAATACTAAGCAAAGGTAGAAATGGAACTCGTATGTCCTGAAGCTAATTAAATACACTGCCAGAACAACGTTCAGTGCAAAAAAACCTTCTCCCTTTGTACTCCAGAAACTTTGCCTTTTGGATGGCCCGCCTTGTTTTGGGAACTTTATGAGGATGTTCTTTAAAACTCACTCCAGATGGACGGGTCGCCTTTGTTCTGGACGTAAAAATGTCATGTTGTCCAGGGCTTTATGTTGGTTACCAAGAGCGGAATAGGACAGGGATGTCAGCAAAGATGCAGTTTACTCGTGGAGAGTTGTTTTCTATTTTGTCTTGTTTTCTACTCCCTACAAAGTCCCATATGCAAAAGGCAACAGACAGTTAAAAATCTTCTTTACGTACAGTGTCCTGCTGAGCTGAATTAGGAGCCAGCCCGCTCGTAACCAACTGACTGTAACGGAGGTTAAATGAAACCTGGAGTTATCTGTGCTGTAAAAAAACAGTGCTGCTTTCCTTTCTGCTGCCTAGTGTCCTATGAAAGATTTTTAGAAAGCAGGATGACAATAATTTATTTTTAGCTTTGCTGTAACCTAATCAATACAAGTGAGCGTTTTTTTTCTTTCATGGACTGATTTCTTTGGTTTTTTTTCCTCTTCTGTGGTTCCCTTCAATGTTAAAGAGAAAACAAGTCATACTGGGTTAAAATCATCCAATTGCCTTTTATGGAAGACATGAAAGGTAACTGGAGCTCTCAAATTGCTCAATTTTCTATATGAAATGTAACTTTATACTGCATGTCACTGTTTTTGAGAAATCTCTCTTTCTTTCTTTCTTGCACACATGCAATCTTAGTTCGGCCCTCAGTTTTGCAGAAATATGCCATGCTGCACTATAGAGGCTGAAAAATTTACATGGGAAAATCAAATCAAACCCAAAGGAAATCAATCCATGAGAGGAAGGAAGCAAAGTAATACCTCAGGATGGATGAGCTGGGTCGTCTAATTACACCTTCTGCTGGCGTGAATCAGCAGTGACCCCCCTGAAGCCAATGGAGTTACCCCCTGGGCTGAAGAAAGGACTGTGTGGAGGACTAGCCTCATTGCATTTACAGTATTAAGCACTTGCCAGGAACAGGTAGTGTATGCATCTGACATGCTAAAAAGACAAATTGAGCACTGAATTGGCCCATGCTAGCTGTAAAGGGTCAAATTGTGCCTCAGAGGGCGATGCATTTCAGCTCAAAACTAAGTGCTTTCTTGGACTGGTCCAAAAGGTCAACCTGCTGCAGGTTTTAGCTTATAAATAAAAAACTTAGTCTTTTAAGAAATCCTTTCTGCTAAGCAAAATAAGCATGGTACATCTTTGGGAGTCCGTAGCTACTTGTTGGAAGCCATTAGCTTTATGTCTGTTGCTATGTGAAGTCAACAAGAAACTCAAAACTTCATACCTGAACCTGTGATCTAGCTGTCCATGACAATGCATTTCCATGTGTCTTCTGCTTAATGTCATTTGTCTCCCTAAATGTCTTTCAATGAAAAACACCAAGACATTTATAGAGTGAGGTTTTTTGTCCTCCAAGACACACCAGGATGGTTAAAACATTGAAAAATTAGCCCATGGTTGGTCACGGGAAATGTTTTTCATAGGTCCATGAAGGCCCGATGTTGTACTGCCAGGGCATTCACTCCACAGGTGAACACCATGCTTTCCTTTCAAATATTAGCTGGGTTTTCTGTGGTCTGTCACTGTTTCAGCAGGCAGTTGGGGCAAAGTACTAACGTCTGGTGTCAGGCATCTCTCCAGGAGGCTTGTCTCATGACAGATATAAAATGTCCCAAAAGAGCAGCACAGAGGTTATGATCCCACCACCTCTTGCTAGTGTTGTGGGTCTCAAAAGCTATTAGTTGTCAAAACGGTGTTTTGGGAGGTGTACATACCAAATAAAGGCACAGCTACCTAACTAGGCTCAGCACACCACCTTCTTCCTCAACCTCTTTGAAGCCATTCGAAACGCCCCATTGTCAGAGATGGTTTTGAAAGGAAAATATACTAAATTAGCCATTACAATGAATATTATTCCTCCTAGAAAGCAAAATGTATGTAATAAATGCCATTTCGTCTGGAACGGTGGTAAACATACTTCTCAGCTATATGACATATTCCTAGATGCTCCCAAATAGCTGCTTGCAAATGTAAAATTCAAATGAAAATAACAGAAGCTTTTTTTGCACTTCTCCCTCTGTCTTGTTGTTTATTTTAACAATGGTTTCAGAATTTTTCATGTATTCTGAATATCTTCTGTTAGTCTGCTCCTTTTGTTAATATTTGTATATTCCCAGAGCCCTGATCTATATATCTTGTTCAGAACTCTAGAAAGGCATATGACAAAGCACACTAGTCTACGCCTTTACAAAATAAAAAAGAGGGGAAAGAAAGTAACTATGGACAGAACAAAATTAATCTGAACAACGTTTTTTAAAATACAAAGCACTTTTGTGCTTATACTTTAATCATCTGTCACATAATTAATAACCACTGCAACTATTTTTTTCAGTCTTTCCAAAAGCCCACCACCTTTAAGTTGAAACCAAGCAAGGAAATTTCAGCCCACAAGGATTTGTGTTTGGGGTGAGGGGTTTTTGTTTGTTTATTTGCTTGTTTCTGATGATTATGTTTTCCCAGCCATGAAATGTCAAACATACACTTTCAGGATGGCTTAGTTAGATTTCAGCTTTGAAAAGCGTTATAAAATTAATATATTTCATTCTCGCTGCTTAAGAGCAGCACTGTGGTATTATGTGTGTGCTGATGGGAAAATGTGGGAGGTCTCTGTTCTCTATCTGTCTTAAGGAGACAAAAATGTGGTGATTTTCTAGGAGGAGTCTTTAAAAAGTTCTTCTCTGGAACAGTTTTCCCAGACATTTGAACATCCTTAGCCTCATTTCTCTATTTTGAAATCTAAAATCTTTTGTAAGATTATATCAGAATGAATTGTTTTAGACTTTGACCATTTAAATGAACGATCACCCTCAAATCAGGAGTGATTCCCTATTAACAACCTCACTGATTTTTTTTTTTGAGTTACCTAACAAATTTGCCAGTGAAGACTTCAGGGTTTTCCTGTTTTGTTTGGGTTGTGGCTTGACATATTAAATCATGTCAGACTAAGTACTGGTCCCAGGCGGACCACAAGAAAAACAGCCCCTGTTAACTCCTCGTGAACAGCTATATTTTAAAGATCTACCAGGGAATCAATTTTTAATACATCTATCGCACACCCTAAGTTCCAGTTAATGCACATTTTAAATCAAAATGTCATACTGTCCCAATACAGTTACTGTTCTTGAACAGAGCTGTCATATTGTCAAAACAAAAGATTTATTTAAGGAAATCTGTTTTCCAGGGAACTGTGCTGCCTAGCTGTCAGCTTTTTTGACTCTGATGCTTTGATAACTTGCCAAATTAACACATCAGTGTATGTCAATCCAATCTATAGCTGTAGTCAGCTAATAGGAAATGAAGTCTTTATGTCCAAAGGAAGAAAAAATAAACTGAAAACAAGCCGAAGGTAACACACATGCTCTCCATATGCTCCTCATCTCAGCGCCCCATCAGAAGGTATTTCCATACCCGTTCTTCTCTGTTGACTTATCTCTGGAAGAAGCGCTTATGCAAAGCAAGGGTGGAGCCCAGGCAGAAATACAAGAAGGACAATTGTACCAGTCAAAGGCTACAAAGAAGTATATTTGGGGAAATTCTTTAAGTTATGTTCACTCTGAATAGATGGGCCACTAAAATGCTTCTCTGAAAAAATACATGAAGTGGGTATAACCAGTGCTGGCTACTCATTTTGCACACAGATGATCTTGATTGTCCCAGCAATGTGCCAGGCTCAGCTGGAAAAGGAGCCGGAGCAAACACCCGACATCGGCAGGCTCCTCCGGGGAACTGGCAGCTGCATAAAGGCTGCTCATGAACCTGGAGGATGTAGGGACTTTGCCCACACGGCATCCTTGTGTTTAATGTTTTGCTGTTTCTGCTGCTGTGGTAACATGGGTGGGAATGCTACCAGCAGCTGGAGGCGTTCAGCTCCCTGTGCAGGAAGATGGGCTCCAAGGGACAGCAAGCAGCGGGCCTAGGCTAGCTTTGTAAGGAAGGGAAACGATGTTGAGTAAGACAACAGCAGAAAGAAATTTAGAATGGGCTAGAAATATGTCTGCTGTACCGCTCAGCATACGTTTTGCATCTCAAAGGCACATCCATCTATGGTTCAGTGACCTCCTGGGTCTGGAAAGGTTTCTGACTCTTTGGAGAGCCTTTCTTCATCGCACCCATAAGGTTTCTGCTGCGCTGGACTTCCAGGGAATAGAGGCTCTACTGCATTGGCCACATGGAGCTGTTAGTAGTAAAGGTTCTGCTTATTTGCATTTATCCTCACCATCCTCTAGTATGGCCTTGCCTCTAAAAAAATCCCCAATTCGGCTATGGTATTTTTGGACCAGTTATGCATTCAATTGCATCACCACAGAGTCAAAGTTGTAGTGGGGTAACTGAGAGCAAAATATTGCATGTTGTTTCCCACCAGAGGGATGGTCTAGCTTGGAGCGTTGCAGTCTGCAGGGGCTCTATCCCTTGCTGGTCATATAAAGAGGAGCCAGGTGTCAAATCTAGACAAGATCTTCTGACCTGGGACTTGACCCGATGGAGGCTTTTAAGACTAAAATCCCAACAAAGCTGGTGGTGATTAAGTTCAAGGACTTATTTGCTCTGAAGTTTACCAGGAGCTTAGAGCTGTACTTCTGTGCATGTCCTGAGTTGTCCCGATCTTGGTGGAGTTGAGTGAGCAACTGAAGGCTTGCTTTGTTCTTATCCCTAACTAAGCCTACTGTAGGGACACTCAAGTGTCCTCAGAGCATGCGCAGCTTTCAGGGATGTATTTCTCACCTTGCAGTGGCTGTTGCTGTTTGCTGTTGAAACACAAAATTCCTCTCCTCTGCCTGAGCACTACACAGTAGCCTGATCATTTACTTAGAGCACTTGGAAATTTTCATTCCCTGTTTGAATGGGGAATATTCAAATATATTTGGACCCAAATGTATTTGGCCTCAAATCTATTCAAGTCTCTTGAGAGAAAGCTTGGCCAGCAGGAGAGAGGCTACTCTGGCAATGGGCAGCCGCCCTCCAGCCGCACCACCAGCCTGGCGACGGTTGCAGCACGCTGCCCAAGCAGAGCTGGGCAGGCCTGTGTTTTAGTTCCCTGGCTGGGACCTCTTTTTCTTGTCATTCACATACACCCACCACAGGTTAAAACACAGAAAATCAAGCGTAGCCAAGGGCCAGAAACCTGGTTGCCCTCACGCCAGGTGAGTGTCCTGAGCATGAGGATACATGACTTGGTTGCTTAATACGCTGTTTCTCTTTACGGACTAATGAATCTTGAATTGTTTTCTGCACTGTTGCAGCTGGAGGATGAGGACCATGTCCCTCCAGCCCACTCACACTGACCTACTTTAGAGCTGCTAATTGCATAATCTCTGGGGAGTGGGGGGGGTTGAAGCCCCCCTCCCACACACACTGTGCAGCCAAAGCAGGGAACCAGACTTAGGACATCCACTTCCCAGGCTACAGCCTTAACAGCAGGGGTTATACGAACATGTGGCAACCGTGGCAAAGGAGGAACAGAGCATAAGGCCTGCTCAGTCCTCTGAAGGGAAGGAAAAAAAAAAAAAGGAAAAATGGCCACAAAGCCATATTTTGGAAGGGACCTGGTCTGCAGATCCTGACCGAATACAAGTATCTCCTTGCAGGTCTGCCAGGTGGGTTTTAAGGTTCCTCTCCCCACCCAGCCAGCTTTATTGGCTAGGTCTAAGCAGGTGCTTGCTAAGCTGCTTGGGGTTGTTACTGCAGGCATCTAACGCTCTTTGTGCCCTTTATAGATCTGTTGCTCAGGATTCAGACTCCGCTCAAAGGCCTGAGATCTTAAATACGGGGTATTACACCAACTTACGCTAAGTCACCTAAGCCCTTTATTGACTCTGGCCCCAGTGCATTTTTCAGGTTTATTTGCAGAGCAGCAGGTATTATTACCAGCAGTAACTGGGTTAATAACAGGGCCTCCAAGAGAGAAAGCAATTTGTAACACCTGTGATGCCTTGACTGAAACATGTTCATTATCCGTGTTCCCAGTTATGTAATAAGTAGAGCAATAAAAAAAAAGAGACTTCTCTTTGCAGCAATCTCTACGGTGCCTGCTGCCTGTGTAGGGCCACTGTATCCTGTTCGCTCAGTACTTGCACAGTTACAGTTACCTGGAACATCCTCAGCAGAATGCCCCTTGAGTTTTAGTAACTAGGCATGGATTAAAAAAATAAATACAGCAAGCACCCAAAAAAAAAAAATTTAGACATTCGTCTTCACTGTGGACAGACAATTGTTGTTGCACGCTTGAAGCCTGACAGATGTGGTTTGCTGGCAAGTGGGTGAGAAAAAAGCAATGTCTTCATTCATGTTGAGGGGAGGGGTGAGGCTTTTTTTCTTCAGTTTGAGAGGAAAAGGCCTGAAAACTTTCAAAGTTGTTCCTAGCAGCTCCATATGCAACATATGGCCCTTCCTGAGCTTTTGACCATTCCCAGCGTGGGACTCTGCCAAATGAAAGTTAAACAAAAGTTACCCTTACAAAAATATTTAGGAAGCCCTGTTTTAGAAGTGAGTGCACATGTTGGCTGTGACTCAGAGCACACCCACACACTGGGTAGACAGATTATCATCTAAACCACTAGGCAAGTTCCAATTCTTGCTCAGAAGGTCAAAAAAGCCTGGGAAATGGCCATTGCTCCCTTTCTCCTCAGCACAATTATTTTTTTCCAGATTACGAAGTCATTTTGGATGGCACAGCAGCAGTGAAGTCAACTGAGTTATTGTCATAAACAATTGTGTTCCAAGTTGGGAACCAATTTTGTCGTTTCTGGACAAAAGAATAGAGAGGATTAAAAAAAAAAGCACCCAACACACCAAAATCCAAACCTTTTCCTTTGGATTCATTTGTTGTAACATTTGTTTCTGCTCCACAGAAGCCACTGGGATCTGTAAAATGTTTACTAGGCAGGTACATATTAGATGGAAGAGAGGTGAAAGCCAAAACCCTCCTTGATAATAAGCTTGTTTTGTCCAGAACCAGAGAAGGTCAAATCTGATGTCGTAGTTTTTTTCATTTGGTGTCATATTATCAAAATACAACAGTTCAAAAGGTCAAGACTGCCATATGCATTTCGCTTGGCTTCCATGTACTGTAGATAGCCTGTTTCCAAGCCACCTGTGAATAAAGTTTCCACAGCTCCTTTGGTGTTGCCATGAAGGTAACGGATGCCCACCCCCTCCGCCCACCTTCCCACACGGAGAAGACACAGGGATGGAGTTTGGGGTAGAGCTAATAGCACAAGGAGCCTTTATTAGGCCAGAAATAAAGTTGTCCTGAAGTTTGAGGTATCCAGGAAAAAAAAAGTTATCAACCAAAAATTTCCATACTGATGCATGTTTTGTAGCTTGTTACTAAAAAGGGTTTAATATAGCACTGGAAGTTTGTGGGTTGTTCTGAAATCCTGGTTTAGTCTTTTCTAGAGACCTGAGACATTCATGCAACCTTAAACATGAACAAGAATATTTGTGGAATCAAAACAAATCTTCCAGAGAGGCAGAAGTAAGGTCAGAATCAAAAATAATTTCAGGATTGCCAGCCGTGGTATCAAATCAAAATCTAATTCAAAGAGGGAGCTGGCTAGTTAGGCAATATACAACATCATGTATTCTAAGTTAGCTCCAGGGTTTTTGTCTGTGCTTCATCCTGTATTTTTACTGTTGTGGTCCAGATAATGAGGATACAGATAATATATGGTGTGCATGGAGAGTGACAGCAGAGTCTGAGTAGAAAAACAGTTTTTCATTTTTCTTTTTAATGATAATGGAGGAAAAGGGTCAGAAAATCATAATGATGTGAATTTCGGTAATACAGAAACAGCCCAGAGCTATGTTCACTGCTGCAGACTTGCCATGGAGGAAACGTAACAGATCTAAAAGATGCGTGGCTATAGTTAATACTACAGCTGAGCCAGAAAAGTAGATCTTAGTTAAATCTTTATTAATAGCTAATCCCTTGCAAAACCATGAGTAGAAATACTAGTTTGCCTTGCTGGCTTACGATTTGGATTGCTCCTGCCCCCACCCCTCCCCCGGCTTTTCACTGAGATGCCCATTGATCTCTGTGCTACAGAGACAAATGGCCCTACCATCCCCCTAGAGAGTCCTCTGCCAATGTTAAAGCCAGCAAGAACAGCAAGAAAGAAAAGAAAAAAAAAAAAATGGCAAGGATGAGAGAGCTTTTCTACCTTCATTCCTCCCTCTGGTGCTGTGTCAGATGTAGTCCAAGAACTTGGACTACAGCTCCCATTTCATTCACATCTGTAAGACAAATATCTACAGAAAGGTCTAGAACCAGCGTTCGGTAAAACCTGCTTTTCTTCTGCATTTGCAGTGCCATTCAACAAGCTAGCACTTGTTGCCTCTTCCAGAGTAACCACCATGTGTTCAACAGTAAGGGTATTCCTGCCAAACCATTTTTCTTATCAGGATTATGCTTTTGTGAGATGAAATGTCAAAGAATCTGTATGACTAATCTTTTTGAACTTCTTCTATTATTCTTTCTGGCTTCAGAAATGGTTTTCATTAACTCTTTTCTTCAACGCTGACTGGAACTTTTGAAGTTTACCAGAATTATTTGGGAGACTATTCCTACTTGGATTTTGCTTGTTTATTAAAAAAAAAAAACCACAACACCTTTCTTTAAGAATATTTTTAATTTTAATTCAATTTTATTTTACTTATTAAATAAATGAGGGCAGGTCCTTTCCTCCTGTCAGCATTCTGCTGGAAGGAGCTACCCAACCTTCCTACAATCAGTAGTTCACGCTCGGAGAAAGCAATATTGGACAATTTTGTTATGTTTCATGAAAGATAAACTACCCAGGGAAAAAAAAAACCAAACAGCGTATTTCTCTAGGAGGTGCTGTGCTGTCCATGAGGCTGGTCCTTGGGAGCAGCTAGGGACCACTGCTGCTCCGGTGTTCCCCAGACCGGCAGGGTGTCATCTGCCATGGTCAGAACACAGGTCGGGCTGGCAGCGCCTGTGTCCCTGTTGTTTTGTAACCACCTGAGATGACAGGAAGCTATCAGCCATTAAGGCTGTTTTATTAGCTAGTAGTCATGGCTTCTATGACTGAAAAGACTATGGAAACCGTGGTTTTGCTCTGCCATTTCAGATTTTGCCTGTGGCATTTCTTTACATGTTGTGGGAGGGCTCAGTGAAGTTGTTTTCCTTCCTTCCACACCTCAGTATCATGGTTTGTTTGCTGTTTCTTTTCCTCCCACTTCCTTGTTAACTTTTTGTTCCCTTGCAATACCAGCTTCCCGTCACTGTCGCTCAGAGAGGGCCCCACTCTTGGCCATGGTGGAAGAAGACCTGGGATGAGGGCTGGTGGCCAACTGTCTAGACATCTCCCTTTCCCCAAAAGAGGCCAGAAGGATGGGATGCCTTTTACCTCCAAAGGCTCCCTGTTGGGGAAGAGTGCCTGGCCTACAGCTGCGGAATGCTTGCAGGCTCAGCTGGAGGCATCTGGTCCCCCGGCTGCGTGAGCTCGGTCCAAAGCTGTGTGGAAACATGGTCTTCATTACCTGTTGAACCTCAGGTACCGCTGTCCACCATTTTGGAAGGAAGAGGGCCAGGCTGGATTCCCACAGCTTTACTCAGACTGCCTTGCTGGTGTGATTTGCCCTGACTCTCTGTTAGAAACCCTGATGGTATTTATCCGTTGGCTTTCGGTATTTGTAGCTAAAGTGCCTTGGCCAGCGCAGAGGAAAGATGAGCAGGTTTCTCTCTAAGCATCTTCTCGAATGACCTTTTGCAGCTTGAGCTCACCGGCCCCACAGGTCAGTCAGCCAGTGGAAAAGCGTTCCTTGGGAGCAAAGCACGGCCACCAGATCTGTTCCCCTGGCCAGACCTGACCTGAGTGAAAACTCGCGGAGAGCTCTCAGGTTGCTGCGCCACAGGCACGTTACAGTGCGAGAAAGTACAGGCTCCTGGTAGCAGAGTAGAGTGGGCAACTGTTTCCAGGTTCCAGATGGACTATTAGTTGAATATCACTGTCGTTTGATTTGCTGCCGGTTGTTTTTCTCTGCTGTGTGAAGGCTTAGCGGCAGTAGCAACTACCAGACAGCAATCCTCTGTCCCAGCTCTTGCTGGGAATACGTAATATACATGCGTAAAGTGAAATCCTGTTTTTCAGCTCTACAAAAAGTTAGAAAAAGGTGTAGTAACCAAAATCATAAAGCATTGTAGCAGTCTAAAGTGTACTCTTACTAACACTGGAGCAAACCATTTTCTTAAATGCATTTGATTCTATTTAGCTGGAACTGCTGGCACGTTTAATGCCCGAGGTCTGCAGCATTTTTTTTGTACAGTAACTTTTGTTGCTATTCTGGTGTTAGTGCTTGAATTTTTACTGAGGCCGATGAAACTGTATTCATCAGATTAATTTCTCTGAAGTATTTTGTCAGTTCTAGGAAATGAACAAAAAGTTATTACATAAAAGAAATACACTGTATCTGAGACTTGAAGTAGAGCATATTAGCAGTAATCAAGTTGGTGCTTATTAACTTTACAGCCCCACAGGTGCGCGTGGTGCTTTGTAGGCAAATATAATGACAAGCCTGTGCTTTTTTTCACTAGGCAATAATCTATCAAATGACTCATTCTGTCCGCTTGATCTTATATGCTCAGATAATCTAATATTGAAAAGCTGGAAAGATGCAGCAGGCTAGTTACTGTGATGAGTAAGCAAACAGCATGCACCACATGCTGTCAGTGAAAAGGCAAGGCTGTATTTTAACCCCAGATACACAATTTGGTATTTTCATACCATATACTTTTTAAAGGTGGCCACCACGCATTTTGCTAGATTAAAACTTGCTTAACCAAGGGAGGAAAACGGATATGCAAGGCGTTGTTTGAATCAAGTACCTCCCTACATCCGCAGAGAACGGCAGCACTGTAACAAAAACTCTTCCTGCTGCCCCCACAGCCCTTTCCTAAACTGGGGTGCAGGTGTTTACGAAACATAAGTGTTGATTCCTAATGGAGTGATAAGGATGAGAAAGAAAGCTAAAAACTAACAGCAGAGTGCATCTACTTGGCAAGTTCTGTGAGCCTGAAGGAAAGACAGCTATCTAACTGGACTTGATATACTAGCTTCTTCCCTCCAGAAAGATGCTTCCATCGTTTCCCACTGTTGCTTCTCTGCATGGAATGTGTCTATCTGCTGTGTTTTGTCTTCGATAAAATGAGTTAAACAGAAATCTGATTCATGAAACTGGAATCTTGAGAGGATAAGCTTCCTGGCAAAAAGGACTCCTCTCCTCTCTGGGCTGATTAGCACTGACGATTCTGCTGGGAAGGAATACTTAATAAATAACATACTATGGGCTATAGAGATATATAGGTAAAGTGGATGTTACCATGGCCCCCTGGGCACAGTGGCAGCACAGCCTGCATGTGTGAAGTGAAACAGGGCAGTTCCTAGCTTGACAGTTCACTGACTGTGCATTCACGGAAAATTTGACTTTATAAGGATATGGCAAATTCCTTCCTCGTTTTTTGTGCCACTGGAAGATGTGTCTACTGTGTCCAAGAGGGGTGTAGTGATTTTCCTGAGTCTGAGCCACAAGACATCTGCTGGAGAACTAAAGGGAGGAGAGTTTCTGTGAGTAATTGGTGGTGATGTATGATAACAGCTTCTCCAGGGCTGTGGGCTCTTGGCCGTGGGAGGGGACCAGGCTCCGCGAGCAGCTTGGGTCCCAGCCCAGCTCAGGAACACCACCTTCAAAACAGCCTGCGCTGGCATGCCTCCTCATATCTCCAGGGTTTCACCCCCACGCCACTGCAGACCTGCTGCCAGCCCTGTGCTCTACCCACCCTGCGGTGGAGAAGCCCACGGCTGGAGACCCCTCGTACAGCGCTCCATGGGCGGGCTGAGCAGCTCATGGCTTCAGCTTCCCTTCTGAGTTTCTGCAACAACAGGGTCGGGGTGCTGGCTCCGTGCTGGCTTTAGAAAAGCTCTGATAATATCTGGTACCTCCGGAAACAATCCCCATAAATTTTTCTGTCGTCTTCAGCAAAACACTTGTAGGCCATATGTCATGGGTGCAAATATGGCATAGTGAGGAATCACAGGTCTCTTGTGTAGTCCGCTGTCAACCAGTGAGCGTGAAATGCACAGAGTTGCACAGGTTTTCTGAAGTTGCATGCTTAGCAAAAAAAGCTCATTTTTAAAAACAAACGACAGGGAGCTGGCTGTACAGTGGTTAAACATTTGAAATGGATTAGCAGGTTTTAAAAGAAAATCCACTGTGTCTGCAAAATACATAGAAAAACATAGGAAAGAACAGATAAAGCAAACAGAAAGGGCAGATGAAGACACTTCTTTCGTTTTCTGGTAGGGTGCCAATTTGCAGTTGCCAGATATTAGCAAGGTAAAAGGTGTGAATCACAATGGCAGAAGAGTCATTCAGCCAAATTTCAACAAACATCTTCAAACTTTGCCTTGTTTCTGATGTAATATAATCTCATTATTAGATCTATGTTTATGTTTAAGGGAGTGAATTAACCCACTCGGTAATTGCAGACGAGTTTATCCTGCTTTTGCTTACTATGGGGGAATAGTGTCACCTGGTAGTCGCTGCAGAGCCCTCCGTACACCCTTGCTGTTGATCTTGCCTTGCACAGGCAATCGCGCTGTCGCTTGGCTCTTTACTGCCCCAAAAATGTATCAGTCATCACACTGATCAGTAAACCCAGGCCTGCATAACAACCACTGACAGTGGAGAGTTTTGTTTTGAAGAGAAAATGGTGCGGTGGGACAAAGGCTACTCCAAAAAGACTTGTTTCCTCTATCAGTGATTTTAAGAACTGGGTTTTCAATTATTTTTTTCTTCTAAAATGGCTTTTTGTTTAACACTGTATTTCCCTCAGGATTGTGGTGCAACCTGTGCTTTTCTTAATCCCTCCTTTTAACCCTTCTTAGGTGTGATCTTTCCTCTTCCTCTGCCTTGGGCTGTATGACCACCTAGTGCACCCACTCCCAGTGGGATCCTGGCATTGCCGTACCCTCTCCGTCCAGTTCACAGAAAAGCCCAGCTGTGTTTGGAGGTTTAAGACCACTTCTGTGGAAGAGAATATTAGTGATTTACTAACAACCTGTGAACAGTTTTTTCAAAACATTACCGCTTCTTCTACTCTCATCCTTTGCTATAACGTATCGTGCATCCAACAGGTCCATTTCCCTGTCTCTGAATATCTCCTTGAAAACACACATATGTTCCTTTCGACCTACATCTCCATGACAGGCTAGGAGCAACCTGCCGTGTGATGGGGAGGATTTTTCTTCTCTTCCAGGGCTTGCATTTCTGTACTTGAAACTTCTCCGTAATACTCCCAGATCATTCAGTCTCTGTAGATGTCTAGATCCAAGACGTACCAGCAGTTTGGAATAATTGTTTTTTCTTTTTTTTTTCTTGTTTTTTTTCACTGTGGTGAATTGTGGGAAGAAAACATCCTTTTAGACCATTTCCAGCTGAAGGCAATTTCTCAACATTTAGCTTCCCTATTGTTTCTTCAGAGCCTTATCCTTGTCTCTATTTTGCTGTTTCTTTAAAACTTTTGGTTTAACCCTATGCATTCAGCCAGGAGGCTGTCACAGAGACAGCCTGAACTCCCCAACACTGGTAACAAGCTGTTCTGTAAGTGGTGGAACTGTAATGAGAAACTCTGGTGCAGATTGTCCCACGTTTAATAAGATGTATATTTGTCTTTCGGCATTTAATGGCATATTAATAGTGTTTCTTTTCCAGCTTCACTTACCAGCCTTCTTTTCTGAGTTTATAGGAATTGCAGAACTTTCTGACAAATTTGATCAAAACTAGATTCAAAGTCTTTTGGTGGTGTGGGAAGAGAGGAGGAGGAGGACAGGCAAGCAGAGAAGCACACTGAGAGTATGGTAATGTAATCCTCATTTCCTTAGGACACCAGACCAAAGTGTATCACAGATAACTTTCTCCTCCTCCACAATATTCCAAAATAAAATTTTAGTGAATCTGAATAAAATGTCAAAATTTGAGTTTATTGAAGGGAAATATTTCAATAAACCCAAAACAAAAATTGATTTGGAACTGACTTTTGGAGAACTTGAGAACATTGCATTCTTCTGTTCTTAAGTAAAAAAAAAAAAAAAAAAAAAAAATTAAAAA
>Ga0065711_1005550_pt1 | contig 19876 bp, 11 predicted proteins | sample Hoacrofraction12_FD_59098 | JGI IMG/M metagenome (GOLD analysis project Ga0065711, IMG submission 59098) | Hoatzin crop microbial communities from Cojedes, Venezuela - Epithelial fraction 12 v2 (version 2) | ecosystem: Host-associated > Birds > Digestive system > Esophagus > Crop | place... | reverse complement strand
GGGGGGGGGGGAAGAACACTCAACACATCTTTTATCTTTGGATATACACATACAGCTTCCCCACAAATGAAGGGAAAACTCATCTACCTGTTTAAATCATCATCCAACCCATTTGCACAGACTGAAACAAATTTTTTTTATTCTAATTATTAAACTGTGTTCTCTAACTCCTATTGTAGAGGAAGGATCAAGCTATAAAAGATGTTACATTTCAGACAAGCACTTCATAACTTGAGTACAGTCCCAACTAGGTCTTTGGTATAGGCTCAGCTCAGAGTGCAATGGAGCTTCATTTCAGTAAGTCAAGCCCTTGCTTTTGTAGAAGAGGTTTCACTATAAACATGTCAACTTTTCCTGAAAGGCAAAATGAGGCCAATTTCTTTATGGAAATAGTAGAAGGAAAAGAAGTACCAGTAAAATTACAAAGTAATGTAATAAGTCAAAACATATCGATAGTTTCTATTTCCAACCCTGCTACCAATGTGGAAAATATCTTCCTTTTCTCCATGTCCATTTCCAAGGTTTGTTCTGGAAATCTAATTAAAACTACGAGCATAATTAAAGCTGTAAGCTTTCCAGAGCAAAGCCTATACTTGCTGTGATTATGCTTGTGTGACATACTAGTAAGTACTAGCACAAGTATTTTAATGTTGCTTGCTGTTATGTGTTATAGAACCAAGTCAGACGAGAACAAAAGTGAGGAGGAAGGTGATAAAACCTTCTGAAATAAAGTAATTTGAAATACCCGGGGGAGTAGAAAGCTAAGATTCTAAGAACAACAGAAAAGTGGGAAGGAGAAAAAGATGGGAGAAAAAGAAATGGTGTTGAAGTGGATGAGACAAATGCGGAGTGGAGATTTTTTTAAAAAATCAAAAAATCTAAGCTTGAAGTCAAATAGCAGGATGGTATTTCCTGACAGGGGTCATTTGTAATGTGTTGCATCACTGTGCCACAGCAGTAAGATGGATATTACATAGCTAAAGCTTTGAAGACAGTGCTTGTCTTGCCCGTATGGAGCCTGCCTTCACCTTTATTACTGAAGGAGGATGTTTTTATTTGCCTAGTGCAATGCATTATACCCATAAATTCCATCCACTCCGCAAGTGAAATTAATGCTAACCTACAAGATACATTAGTTATGGGTTTAAATCAGTCACTGTTTAAGATATACTGCAGCCTAGTTTCTATCCAGGTTTGCAATATATTCACCATTCAAAATACCCTGCAAACAGATGCATTGTTTGCACAGGTGTCTCACCTTTGCCAGCAATGTAAAGATGTAAAGAATACAAGATCTAATTTGTGTTGCTCTGTGATCACTACCAATGAAACTGCAGGCTGCCAAAACATTCCAGTGCCCTGGGAAAAGGCACCCAGCTGAAATGCATTAGTTAGTCACATAATAGTAAAACCTACTACTTTCCATCATGGGTAGTTTGCACTGGGATAATGTGACATAGCAGGAAGAGAAAAGCTGATGAATTATGTGTGAAGCTTTCATGGTGTATGGTAAAATTAAGGTCTGCTTAATGGTGATGTGCAAATTTTCTCCACTTATCAAATTGTCCTATTTTACATAATATTAAGCATTTGTGTGCATAATCAATTATGCGCTATAATGTGTATGTATCAGTTATTAAAAATAATTTCAGAGTTAACAAACTGATTCCTGTACTTGCAGAGCTACACCTACTGCAATCATTTTAGATGAGAAAGGGGTAGGAAAGACAGAAGGAAAAAAAAATAGTAAGGAAAATTCAGAATACAGAAGTTTCCCTAGAGGGAATGCAGGATGTAGATACATTTCTATAGCATGTGCCACTCCTTTGTCAATATTTACCCAGCAAGTGGAATGATAATGTGCAGTCATTATTAAACTCAGCCTTCTGAAAGAATAGCTTCTGCCTCTTGATACAGTTGCCCTGTGTAAATTATGCCAGGGATTATGCTTGGATTGTGCCACTGGCATAGGTATTTCAGATCTATGTCTTGTTTCCAGATGGTTCATCTGTTTGTTTGTTTAATATATTCAAGATTCATTGTGTTTGCCACAAATTTACACATTTTTAGTGTTGGTTACTCAGATAAATCTGATCTTAGACAAAGGATAAAGAGCTAACATCTGTAGGTTTTCATGCTAATGCTAACTTAAAAATTTCCCTAAACAGTGAAAGCACAGTAAGGTTTTTGAAACATCAGCCAAACATTAGAGGTTTTCTTGCTCATCAAATATTGTAGGAAGCAAAACAGATCTGCTCAGTTTTACCAAATGATTTCTTTTAGTGCAGGAAGCCAAGACATGCATGAAGCTTGCCATAGCCCGTATTTTTCCTGCCAAGTTCCAGACTTTTGTTCCTGCTTTTGAAACAAACAGTATTCATACAACAAGAAAGATTCATATAATCACCCCTTCTAAGCACTTCATGGCATTTGTTACTGCTTTCCTGCAAAAACAGCTACCACTTTTATCAACAGGGTAAAAGGTAATCAGCAATAGGTCTCAACTTCAAGCTGTGTTTTCAAGCTTTCATAGTGGAACTCCATAGTGTCACCATGTTTTCCCCTTGTGTCTTCTATACATTTCTTATGAGACTGTTCACAAAGGACAGAAAGGAATCCATCATTTCTACAAGAGCTTTGCATTTTTGTTAGGTATTTTTAGGTACAGGTGATGTTAAATATGTCTACTAAAATAAAGATACCATTGCACTAGCTACTGCCTACATACAGCTTGGATTCCCAGGGCTCATGGTCTAGTTAGGCAATTACGGCAAATAATTACTACCCCCAACATACAGGTAAGAAGTGGGCATAGGAGGGTGACTTGCTCAGGTCAAAAAGACTGTGGGAGACATTCAAACGGAGGTCTAGTCCCCTGAGTTCCAGTCCAATGCATCTTACCTTATTCCTAGATGATATTATCAAAGGAACGGGGAGAAGTGTGAAATGTTAAGACCTTTCTCTGAATGTATGCAGTGAAAATGTAGAGGAAGCAATATACTCCGAATGCTGAGTTTCACGTTTCACAAGAAAATCCTGTTGTGTTACAGAAACTCAGGAAACAGACCTGCATGGCATAGCTGTTTGTAGAAAATACTGAGCCATGGCCTCTGATTATCAAGTCTCGCAAGTTTTGTTAGCAGTGTGAAATGACATTTATCCCCATGTTGTAGCTTTCCCACTCCTATTTCATTATTAACTAGCACTAAGTGCTGATGAAGAAGCAGAAACCAAGCTCAACGTCCTGGCCCACAAGTCAGCGAAAGGATTATATCGCAGCACAGACCACAGGTTAATAGAGGTCATTTCAGAGAGAACTCCTCACGTACTCTTGCATTTTCATATTCAGCTTCAAGGCGGTCTTTGCTTATCAAGGCAGGGTCTCCAAATTGTAGCAATCTTCATGTCTTCATGCAATATACATCACTTTACAGAACATACGCTAGCTATGGATTTCTACTCCTCACCTACCTAGTATTTTTAACTTCCAACTACCAGCTCTCATAATGTATTTCCCTCTCCAAGCCCTGTCATCTTCATGGGCCTGACATCTACTTGCCTACCTCATTCTGCCCAGAGACATGCTACTCAGCAAACTTTTCTGCCAGACATGTATTCTCTCACAATTTTCCTAAACTCCTTACTAACTAGTTAGCTGGTATCCAACAACCCAAGCTCCTCTTTAAAAGCAACTGCCATGCCTCATCACCAGCTATGTATCTCAGCAGTAACCCCAAATGGGGAAAATCTGGACTTCTTCTTGCTCTTAGAGTTTGAATGTACTTCCATGACTGGAAAGTCTGCGCAGGTGCGGGAGCAATCAAAGAGGCTGGATGGTTGCTCAGCCATTATCCAAGAGTTTATATGCAAGTTGCAAAATTATTATGGTAAAAGTTACAGAACCTGCTAGGAAAGGTTTCCTGTAGTAAACATTTTCTGGAAGAGTAGTCTTGCTCTTCTGGTTAGAAGTCACTAGTTTTAGAGGTATATTTGAATTGTTTGGGGAGGGGCTTGCTGTTTTTTGTGCTTATACCCAGAATAAGAGGATTTTCAAGTAGATCTTCAGAACTATATAATTCTGAACTATTCTTTTCAGGTAAAGTGTTAAAGTCTACCCCTGACTGAAGAACAACTGGAAATCCATGCATAGTTCAAGTACTGCTATTAATCCAAAAGTATAAACAACTTCCTTCAGTATAAACAACTTCCTCCAGCTGATCAAGAACCTATGGTTAAGTAGCATATATAGCCAGACAGTTTTCCCTGAAATTCCTATATTTTCGCAAGTTATTAAATTTCAGCCCTTCTGTGGAAACACTTTGGAAAATAAGAAATAACCTGGCTCCTTGGAATCTCGATCTCTCAAGTCATACGCATAGTGGCAAATGTTGGACAGCGTTGTCAAAATTTCTTTCATGCTCCTATAAAACCTTTAGGTCTAATTGGCAGGACTCTGTCTTTGATCTTTTAATGTGGAGTGGTTCTGGACTTTCATAATTGTGACAGGCTTGTCAGATACAATGAAGTCAAAAGCCACAGTCCAGCTGCTGAGGAGTGAACAGCTATACAAACAAGCTCAAGCAATGCTGTTCCTCAGTATTTTAGTACTAGAAACACTGTATTAAGCAAGGAGGCCATACACTTGGGGTCCTGTAATCTAAAAAGATTTGATCACCCATACCGAAAATAAAATGCCACACATTTACAGAATACTTGTGGAATCTGTGCAAACATCAGTGACCATACCATTTTGGCCCGACAGTGTTTTCAGGTCTATTTTTGAGATAAAGAGATGAGGCAGAAAAATATCTTCAGCCTTTTAAAACTGCTAAAAGTTCCTAGAGCTTATTTGTACATGCACATTTTTAATCAGTGGCATCATTAAGGCTTGCATATAACGTTACACTTGCAATTACATTGATAAAGTTTTGGGTCAGTGAATGGGAGGTTGAATCAAGTGCTTAGTAAAATAATTTAAGTCGCAAAGAAAGCTTTGGGCCCAAAACAATCAAAATTAAGCTCTCCCGTTCCCTTGTCCTGGGCCTCAACCCAGGAATCTTTGCTCTGTATTTGACAGTCTTTTTTTCAAAGCCTAAAAAAAGAACAATTTTTGCAGCCACAGAATCATGTTCACTCTTCTCCAACCAGTACATTTGCAATTCATCAGTTAACTTTCTGCGTTAGATAATGAACCATTAACACCATTCACCTGCACTGTGATGAAAATGATATCTCCACTTGCCACTTGAATAAGGCAACAAAAGAAATAGAGCCCACACATGGTTTTAAATATCTATCTATCAGCTCACAGTGGCATGTCACAGCAAGAAGGCTGAACAAATATGCAAAAAATTGTTGTTTAATGGGAAGAAATACAGTAAAATTGTTTATAGTAGGGCAGTAAGTTGTTACAGGGAAAGTAAATCACAAACAGATTTTTCAATGACATTTTAAGACTTCATATTAGATTCTTATATACTGTTCAAAAATCAATTTTGCATGGAATTTCTGTGAGCATTCCATTATTAACAAAGCAGCAGTAGGCAACCCTGGCTGCATTCTCACAACAGCAACACCTGATGGGGAAGAAAGCTGCCACACATAATCATTGCTTTAAAGGACTCAGCCCTGTATTCCCAGCACAGAGAATCTCTCCCTGGGACTGGGCCCTTATGCCACCTGTAATCAAAAGAATGTCCAAGGCTGGGGAGGAGGAGAATTGTTGGTATATCTCTGCAAGGCTTCACTTTACCTGACCCAAAGTAATTTAACTCCTATGGCCATTAAATTCATCCACAACCTTGTACAATTAGATTTAAATTGAAATTCTCATAGAAACCAATTAGAAAAATGTACAAGAATTTTAAAAAAATTATTTACATAGATGCACAATGGGTCTAAATTATTCCCTATTGTTTATATCATGCAAAGATGGTAACTTTATTTTACTAAACAAGTCACCTCTTTGTCTAACTCACTCTGGCTGCTGCATCTTTCCATATCATTTATGTAGATGGCATGGTTTTGATTTCACGAGCAATGATCAGAATTAGATTATCTTTATCCTGGTAATGTCATGTAATTCAGATCTATCTTGAATTACAATTCCCACTATGCATCTCATCTTCAATTTCTATATGCCTGAGAGTACTGCAGATCTCACTTTAGTTTAAGACACGCTGAAGCATATGTTGGACTTTAAGCATATGTTTAAGTGCTTTCACAAACAGACCTGGAATGAGGCTTTCGCAATGAGGAGATGAAATGCAGAGCTAGATGCAAAATACCGAAGATTAAAGTGCTTTAGGAAAGTTAGCAGAGAGGAGAGACTGCTGTTGCGCTCAAAAACAACACTGCTTAATTGCCCAAGGTTTATGTGACTTGAGGTTTTCATAACTTTTAAATGAAGAGTTAAATGCTCTTTCCTGCATTCACCGACCCTTATGTATACAATTTAGTAACGAAAATTTTCTGATAAAGTCCATCTGCATAAGAAATTCTAATACTAAAGAAAAATCTCATAGCCCAACATTATTATAGAGTATATTAAATAATAGAGAAGTCTGTGTACCTTGATTGGCTAACAGATGAAATCTGAATAGTGCCTAATACAACATAATTCATTGTTCAGAATTTATGAGACTCATCATCATTTAATTAACAATATAAATATTAAAAAACATTTTCTAATAAAATTTTATAATTGTAATAAGACACTCCACTATATGAATTATGGAGTATTAATTCACACCTAGTTGTGTTGAAACTGGGTATGAATGAATAGATCATAATTCACAACTTGTCATGTACTAGTGCTGAAAATAAAAATGCAGACAAAATAAAATGGAATAATACCTTGCAGAGACAAATTAGCTAAAATTCAAGTTATTAATATAATTTATTGTCCCAGCTCTTTATTAACCAGATTCTCACATACTACATGATGCTTAATCTTGTAGTCCTTACACAAGGAAAATGTCTACTTCAGCAGCCAGTGATGTGATGGTGATGACTTCAGAGATCTTGCCAGGAACACTAGTAGAGATGCTCAGATTTGCACCAGCCAATAACTTGGCTGATTAGCTTAATGAGCAATTTCTTCTAATGAAAGGACTCCAAAACAATGGATCTTAACAAGTAATTAGGCTGAGTGACAAGTTTTCATAAATTCAAATCAGAAATTGATTTATCAAAACTACAATTTAATAGGAATGCTTCAAGAATCTTAGCTGAACCAGACTAACATCTACGGTCAAAAAAGGGAGCAGAAAGAACAGAAAACTCCAGACGTCTTTACAGTTTCTAACTGGAAATTTTTGATTTTTCATTTCAAACTGACCTTTATTTTTAATTTGTGAACACTTTTTAAAGTATGTAGATGTTAAATAAAATATTTTCTTTTGTTCTGTGAACCAGAATGTCAGTTATTTCCTAGATCTGGTAAGAAAATGGAGGTTTTGATCATACAGATTTAAAACACTCAATATGCAAAAAAAAGGCTCAACTTGTGTGAATTTTAGGGATGCTTGAATTTGAATCAAGGTCAGTCTTGGAAATCAGCCATCCACTTCTGGAATGTCTGATATTAAGCTCCATCCAACTCAAGATAACATACAGTGATCCAGCCGGTTTCACTAAAGTTCCTCTCAATGTGCATCCCTTGTCTATGTGCAAGAAGGAATGTTGGAGTACTGTAAATCCAACATAGAAATTAAGAGGAATTCAAGATTATTCTGGTTCTTGCTGACTGCAACCAAAGTACAATGATTCTATCTCTGCTCCACAGGGGCCACAAGAGATATCTTCTTCCAAATAACATGGACTGTTTGCACAACGCTCATCGTGTGACCCAAACATTGGCACTGATGACAAACGACTGGACATGCATCCATCCCGTGGCGGACTGCATTTTAGCCATGAGGAGGGCACTTCCCGTTGCATTATAGAGAAGTGTGTTAGGGCCCCTTGGAAAGAAATCAGATTGCAAGAACAATTCAGCTGCCCGTAACCCACTTTCTACACATCTGAAGACTTCCAAGGAGGGCCACACAGAATGAGTGATGGGCCAAACATCATTTTCTGTTGGATCAGATCCAGTCATGACCCACAGACTGTGACAAAAGACATCATGGACCCAGTTTCTCTCAGGCACGCTTCTTACCACTGGAAAACTCCACACTGCCCTTCCTCTCCAGTGCACACTAGATCTTATGTCATTTCCCAGTGATCTCCTCCGCTCCTCTCTGCAAAGTCTCTGAAATAACCGGCACTGCTAAAATATACAGACAACTGTGTGGCTACTATAATTGCAAATCTGTATCCCTCTCACCCCAAGAAAAGAACTTGATACAAGCTAGGAAACTCAGAGGAATGGGTAACATTAAATCAGTGATAATTCAGTTCTTGCTCAAACTTATCTGAGGTATGAGAAGAGAGAACAAGAGGACAGGATGCTATTTCTCAACATTGGCTCTCTGTGTTATTAGCGTGGCTGAACATCAAGGGTGAAGTCCTGGTCCTTGCAAAATTAGTGGGAAATTTGCCATTGACTTCAATGGAGCCAGGATTTTACCCTGGGTTAGCACAGTTCCCATATGTGCTTCCATAATGAAAATTAGGAATCATTTGTCTGGTAGCATATGGAATCCATTTATGTATTATGAGTAAGATTATTTAAAATGGAAGATAAGTGGAAATTAACTACTATATTCATGCATGCCTTGCACATACCAAATACAGAACGTAGGAACGAGTATCCATTACCTTCTCTTCTTTTTATCTGTATTAGGTAAGAGTTTAAAAAGTTTGTTGGGTAAGAGACAGGGGAAAGGTAACCAACAATCTATCAAATTCTTTGCTAAGTTTTATAATAATACAAGCCAGGTTGCCTGGGTTCTGGGTTTCCTGCTGCCTGTCAGTTTAAATGGATCTTTAACATTGCTTAATGGCAGGTTTTCTGTTTGTGAATTAAATTTACTATTAAAAGAAATGCATTTGAAGGAATAAGAATGGAGAAAAATCTGAAAAAGGGAATCTCATCACTCATGGCTCTGTACTGCCTGACCTTTCCCACCAGAAAAGTTATTCCGCCTCTTTGGAAACATGGCTCAGTGCCATCCTTGCTGCAAACATGGTTTCAAACTGCCTTGGAGTTGTGCCACGAGGAACCTCTGGCTTATTATACAGGACGGATGCCAGACAAACCGGCTGAGGTGTGGTTGGGTTTTATGGCCTTCCAATTTGAAAGTTATGCTATACATAATGTGATTAGATCTGACTGGAATGTTATTCCTTATTTTCTTTTATTGAAGTTTAATTGTTTCCTTATTCCACTGTCATCTCTCCATTTGACTAACACTTGTGTATCACTGGTAAGATGTAATACTCAGCCTGGCTTTGTCTTTATACACCACTGCTCTGTGGACCCTTTTATGCTCACTCAAAGAAAGAAGGAGAGAGAGAAAGAAATTATCCAAAAAGCAAATTCCTTTTTAAGGTTCAGTCCTGAAGTTTTTGCAGAAATTCTGCCTGCAGCAAATGTTTTACCTGAAAGGAGGATAACAAACATAAGACATCAATCACACAAACAGACCTCAATCTCACTAAAAGGCATACATAGTTTAGGTGGCCACTGCATTCATTTTTTAGTCCCCAGTTGTGCATTCTGCCCTGCTCAAGCAGATTGCTGCACACATACCACAGAGCTCCGTTTCCTCTGAGCAGGTACAGCGACCACACGGTTTGATCGAAATAAAATATAAGGACCTTCATTCACACGGTTTTTATGTTGGGATCAAAATTACTACCATCTAAAGATTTTATATTTGCCATATTCCAATCTAGCAAATCAGTTTGGCTAAACAAGCTTTGAGGTGAGTGAATTACTTCTGTGTGGTTTGGTGCCAGGAACGTGTTATGAAAACAACATATCTAAGATTTACAGATATTCACAATTTCTAAGGTCAGAATGAGTGATTAATTATAATGCCTTTGCCTAACCCAAGTGCTAATTTACCTCATGTCCTCTTCCTACTAGCAGTGATCACTCGGACATGCCTTCACATGGCACGATTTGTCTTAAGGTGCACCACATCCCTCTGCCTCTCATAAGCTCAGGTCTGTACCTGCCATCAATATTTTACCTTTATATATGTCCTGTTCCATTCCACCTTAAGTTAATAGCTTGTGAGGATTATTGACAAGTGATTGCCAATGGAAAACCTTACGGTTTGGTGTAGTACATACTGTCCACACTTCCAAAACTCTCAAATAACAAAAGAAGCCCACAGGCTTTGTGCTTATACAACTAATCCTCAACTCTAAAGTTTATTCAAGTAAGTCTAAACTTGGAAGCTTTTTTCCCCAGGAAGATAGTGGAACTTGTAATGAGGATGTACATTTTTATGCCTCCTAGCCCACTGCGCCTCATAGGCATACATGTACTTCTTGATTATTTTTGGGTAGAGGTAGAGCTACCTGGCTCAATAGCTGTAAATAAGGCAGAGTTTCCCTAAATGGAGAAAAAGAAAGTTGATCAGACGTTATAGTACTAGTATTTAGCCTTAATAAAAAAATCTCAAAGACTAAATTTTCTTTCATAAGAAGACAATAATTTGAAAAAGNCAATATATGACTAAACAGGTTCATACAAATGCCATGTTTACAGTGCCACTGGAACAGAAGCCATAGAATTAAGTTGAGCTGTCCTTGACTGTGTTTCCTCAAGAAGCTTGTGCTGAACTGGGGGCAGGGGGGAAGATGACATGATTTGAACTCTATTCATATGGGGGTTTGTTTCAGTTCAAAGATTTTTCTCTTCTATAGCACTATAGAAGCAAAAAAGTTGGTATTTTAAAGTCAAGTTGCATGCTTATGCCATAATTTAACCTATTTAGTTACAAAGCATATGGAAAAATCACTTTATTGTACGTGTTTATATAAAAGACTGCAAAGCTCTGTTTCAAACACCTAGTGTCAGCACTAACAAAACATGGGCTAATACGCAGTCCTTGCCATTGTTTCGTTCAATTCCTAATAATATTGTTCCTTACCTATAATATCTATGATTCTTATCACTGCTTTCCTCTTTTCCTGAGTGCTCTATGACCTTGCTTTACTATCCAACAAAGTAGGAGAGCCAGCAGGATGCCTTTATCAGCAACAATCATTTCAAATGAATGTTAACATATCTATTTCCTGTCTGTCCTGCCCTCTTCCCCCCTCCCTTTGGCTATGATTTATTAAAATGATTTTGATTGAGTGCACGTGGACCCCTGCCTTCTACTGGAGAGTATCAGATGGCTTCAGCTGTGTGTTGTAAACCTTACTCCTTCAGCAAATAAGAGAAATTCTCTAGTCTTTTTTGGGGAACCGGTCATGGTTGGGAAGTAGAAATGTCCTTTCTGGGGCTAGGAAGTTCCAAGTAGCCATGGTGTGCAGCACAGCGTCAACAGCAGAATTGCTACGAGGTCATGGATTTGTTAAAATACATGTTGTTTTCTATCCAAACCTCAAGCGACATTATAACAAGGTTTTACTGTTCTTGCTGTCACTTTGCATTAAAAGTCTTAGACCAGTGAAGAAAGGCAGAGCTGGGGAGTAGAGGACAAGTTGGAAGTACAGAGACATGGTGTAAGTTCATTTTTGGTGGCAGAGAAAAAAAAGGTTTCAATAGCTGGACAAAGCAGGAGAAATGCAGATTGAACCATAAACTATACAGTTCTGTCTCAGCCTTACGTGCACTAATAGACCTTAACTGCCCCACCCGGGGCCTCCATACACTGCTGCCCATGGGCGCAGAAGCCTCCTGTAAGCTCAGGTCTGGGCCTGGACACCCACTCCTTGCCTGAGGTTCCCTGTAGGTGTACGTCTTCCCACACCCGCACCTGAATTGTTGCTTGACTTCCCCAGACTGACTTTCACCTTGGGTTGTTACTTTGCTTTTGCCTTGGTCATCTCTGGTCTATCAGTGGTTGCTTAGGGGTGCTTACTGCCACCACCCCACCGCGCTTGCCTGGCTCAGGCGCTCTATGCCTGCCCTGTCAGCAAAGCCACTGCCTTGGCCTCTGCTCCGGCCACCCTGGGCTTCCTCCTGCCTGTGGCAGCAGCCAGCCCTCGCTGCAGCAGAGAAGGGGGAACTCTCCTTGAGGAACGCATCCAGGAGAAGAACCAGAAGAGCGCTACATATCCGAGAAGAGGAAGGAAAAGAACTGTGATTCCCACTCTATTTCACCTCCTCCAATCCCTGTTTAGAGACAGAAAGATCTTCCCTATAAGGATGTGAAATGTGTTTCAGGAATTTCTGAAAGGCAGGCCAAGGCAATTGTAGACTCTTGAAGTCTCCATATTGCTGGCAGTCATGCAAAAAAGGTGCTGGCAAACTGCACAGGAAAGCAAGCAGTAAATACTTGCCAAGCAGCAAAAATAAAAAGAGTTTCCATAGTATCAGAAATTTTAGTGAACAAACACGACATCATTACTTACCTGATGTAGGATCTCCAGTAGCATATCAGCCTTTTTACCAAGTCCCTGTCAGATATTACCATAAAATAATCACCTACATCTAGAAAAAAGGAATGAAAAAAACCTCAACCCACAACAAACACCCCCCACCCCACCCCACCCCACCCTCCTATGATCTGAGGTTTATTGACCTCATAGAGGGAGGTGAATAGTCAGGAAGATGTCAGTAACATCTCTATAAAGAACCTATTAACTAAGATCTACAGGACACCACATACAAACTGGGAAGGAGCCTTGAAGCTGACATGGTACTGATAGTTCTGCAGCTATATTGTTATGCTGAACAGGCTGTCCAGAAGTGAGCAGGAGATCCTCATAGCTTATTACAGATAAGTGAAAATAAGGCCCAGAAGGTGGAAGTGGTGAGAGAGCTCCACCTGCTTCAGCTCAAACGAAGAGGCTTTACATTTCTAACTGGTGGTAGAACAGAAAAACATTCAGATCACCTCTTAAGAGGTAAAAAAAAAAAAAGTATATTGCTTGCATCTTTTGGCACTGGTCAGGTCAGCAGAATTTTTTTCCCATGAGATGTGGAACAGCTGCACAACTACTCTGAAATAGTTCTTGTAGCATCTGAGAGCTGTTCTGAGGCTTACTTGCCTGAGGGTTGATGCTTGGTCTGTGGATCTCCACCAGCATGGCAATAATGGTCATGTCTCTCCTGGCCTTTCCTCATTCCAAACATCCTTCTATACATTCAAGTGACACCTTGTTCCATTCCAGTTATTCTGTGAAAGCCAACAGCTTTGACCAGGACGTGGGAGGACTCTATGTTTTTATCCTTCTCAAGCCACAGGAAAGAAAGAGCTGAAATTACTCGTTTACTTCTTTTATTAAAAATAAAAAAGTTCACAGCTGTTGATCTGTCAGTCATTTTCCCTGTCAAATGTCAACCTACATCTGAGGTTACTAAACATGCAATATCCAAGTAAGATGTAAAATAAAAAATTTTAAAAATGCATGTTTAACAGACTGTTCTGATTTATTTCCAGCCTCCTTAAAGTAGCCTTTTTCCTCTTTCCCAAGATTCTTTTCCTGTGTTGTTCTTCTTACTGTCACCTGTCATTTCAAACACAAACACCATTTCCTTTTTCACAGAAGCTAAAGAAGCTTGGTTAAAAAGACAGAGCTTCCAAAACCAGTACTTGCAAGGTGTACACAGTCTCTGTATTTAAAGTCCACGTATCCAAAGCAAGGACTAATGTAAATGGCAGTGACAGGGAGACCCTCCTGCTTCTGGCTAGGGCCCACTTTTCCTATGAAGATAAATAATCCAAAATTTACTTGCCTCTTTATGATTGTTCTGATTGCTATTTATTGCACAAGCATGTTGTAGTGAGTGCACACTGTTTGGTTAGCAATACAGCTTAGACTGCAAAATAGAAAACAAACAACTAAATAGCCAAGATGCTCATCTTTCAAACAAGCATGCTGGAAAGATGTTCTAGCACATTCTGTCTTCTGCAGCCAAAATAAGTGGTGCTTTGAAATAATGAAAGTTCCTAGTAATTCCTGTGTAAATTCTTAATTTATTCTACAAAACATCTAAAAAGTGTATATCAACCATAAAGGCGTTGCACTGAGGTCTCCATTCATGTTCACATGCTGGGAATAGAAACAGCTCTGCACACTTTTTCCTTAAACACACTCACAGCAGATTTGTCACTCTGTTCAGTTTGTCTCAAATCAAGAAACCTTGTCCTAGCAGTTTCTCATGAGCTGAGGGCATTGTGAGGTTTAGGACTTACCACATAATATGTTTGGGTTTGTGCTTTCAATTTACTGTATAGTGACTTTAGTACTTAAATGTCAGACTATCTCAATATAGTTGTACGCATTCCCACTCTAATAATTCAAATCAATCAGCCATATATTGCTTTTTCTATTTCTCCTAAAATGATTACATTTATCTGCTACCAGTTCACTAACGGAACTTACAATAGCAAGGGATTAGAAGAAGAAATTGATACTACTTATGAAATAATGAAAATTAAATAATTCCCTCAAAGCACTGCATTTTTAGTAAAGTTTTGTTCTGCGGTGAAACAAAACTACAGCTGTCAAAAATATGGCATCCTAACACTTAACAAATTTTTAAAATACCATCTGCAGGCAATGCAGTGCAGATAAACAGATGTAGCAGAAGTACAAAGCCCAAAGAAGAGAAAATGGTATGACAGTTCTAAGGTTAACATGTCTGAAAAAAGATAACACATGTTTCTCCGACGAAGAGAAAGAAAGACTGCGAAATGTAACAACTGCGAATGTTTACAAATAGCTATTGAATGACGAACACGGAGTTAATACCTGCATTCGTTATTGTTCTGAGTTTCCTTAAGAACAGTAAGTAGATCAATTAGAGAGGACTACAAGTTCAGCATCTTTCTGTGTAGCATTAGATGTTTAGTTGAACTGGAGAAGGTCCCTACACTATCTTTAATCTGCTTGTGGGGTTTTTCTTCCCCTGTCCAAGAACTCCTCTCATTAAAGCGAACTCTTTTGAAATATGCAACACTGGCTACCTTAGTCCCACTTACTAATGGTCCTGAATTGATTCTTAATTAGTTGCAGTTTTGGTCAGAATCCCATTAAAGCAGCTGAGTGTTCCAACAGGAAAGGAGGAGCTGGCTGGTGTTCTGCTGTGAGCTGCTGGGACTAGGGGTGAGCTTGCACCCGCGATGGCAGCTATGCAAAATGCAGTGAGATTCAAATCACGCTCTGTGTCCTCATCTGAACACAAACCTTCGTATGGTAATTTATCCCCCATCTATAAAATATGATGAAGAAAGGCACCCAGATGCTGTTAGAAAAATTGCATTCTTCCAATGCTCTTCTAGTCTCTTCTTAAGAAAAAGAAAGGATACTAATTCAGAAGAGTATGAAACCTTTTCAATAAATCACTGGGTTTTTTTCTGTATAATTTTATTTGCTGTATATTTTCTAACCTTCTGTTTATATTCTAGAAAGCCTCTGGGAAGCTACAGATTACATTTTCGTATTTTTCTTCCAAATGACTGAGTATTTGCTACGAACTGAAGCACATTTTTGTTTATGAAGGGAATCGGTGATCATTGTACAGCTATTGCTTCATGGTTTGAGTTTAATTACAGAAAAGTGAGGTATCAAGAAAACATGCTCTTCTAAAGCACTATTTGGAGCAAGTGTCCCTGTTGTTAGGGGACAGTGATGTCACGTGAGCAGCTTTTGTATTCAGCAGTAATAACTCACTGCCTGCATGGGGGGATTGATCCCAGCTATGGTATCCCCAGAGGAGTCTCCACTAGGAATGGGCTCACATACTTTGATCTGATCTGCAGATTAACAAGAGCAGGATCACAAGCCTTTGTCTCTTGTAAACATTGTATGCCCCTAAATTTGTATCCAGCAAAAGGCTGAGTCTTGTGTTTATTTGGGTAATGAATTGCAGTAATTAATGCATGCATTGATTCCTCTACCGACTCTCCCCTAAAGGCCATTTCCATTTTTAATTTATAGAAAATGCATGTAATTCCTTTAATCAGAGCATGGTCTGGAATCTAAAACAAACACTCATGCAAAAAATATAGTAAATAGAAGTGAGATTACAGAGCAGAATTAAGGTAGGAATTTAGGTAGACAGAAGTTGTACTTAACACTGTATTAGCAGGGAGCTACGTAGCAAGGAGTATAAGAACACGCGTTTGGAATTTTCAGGGCAGATCCAACCCTATAATCAGAGAAGTACAAATCCTAGTATTTCATTGAACAGATTTCCACTTACTTCAGGATCCAGTTTGGGCCCTAACATGTGAATGTATATTTATGTCACATATTTCTATTACAAGGATGTTTTGATGCTGTCTTTCTTTCAGTCTTTTATGGCTTTTGCATTAAGAAAGACCCTACCATTTACTAAACATTCTTGAGGGGGGAAGATTCAAAGAAGCAACGTGTGCTTTCTTTACGAATTGTGAATATTTCTTATTTGCTAAGTGCCAAAACTGTACTCAGCATTGTACAAGATGTAAAACACAAACTGCCTTTCCCTCACCGTCCTTCAGCCCAAAAGCAGTTTCTAGCATTCCAGACATTACCCTGATCTTAAATTGGACCATTCACAAACAACATGGCTTCAGAACAAAGCAAAAATCAAGTGCAAACCAAATAATACAGTTTAGAAATAAAAAAAACCCCAAACCCCAAAACAAATTATATCTTTTTTTTTTTTTTAATTCCTGCAGTACTTTCACACACTCAGGTTATCTTTTTCCTTACTTAGCAAATGTCTGTCTTGTATCATACAGTTCTTTGTATATATAAAATTTCCATATACATAATGAAATGTGTGTAAAATATGCCTGGGGAAGTATGAAAATACAGCATTATAAATACACAGCAAGGCAGATGATGCTCTTCTTAGGAATGCAATCTAATATTTTTCTGAAATGCACAGGTAATATAAATTAAAAAATACCCCACGGTATGTATGCAGCGTAAAGGACACAAAAAGAAAGACAGATTTGGAAGCACACACAAACTAAAGGAATACCTGATTAACCTTTCACTGACTCCTGGGCCACGTGATGCAAAGCTTGCCTTCCTCCTAGAGTGATGGCTTTAGAAGAAGATGTTAAATTTAACCTCTGGCGCAATGATAAATTGACAATAAAAAATTCAATGGCTTGGTAATTACCAATCACTTTGGACATCGGCAACATTTTTCAGTTCTGTCAGTGCTCATTGGCACAAAAGCTTCAGCTGAAATTCTCTCGATCTCCCTCTTTTTAACTTTGTTTTCATGATGCAGATTAAATCTGCCACCCTATTACTGATTCATTTTCCTAATTTTTCATGTCTGCACCATGCTCCAGCTGCACTAGGCTGATAATTGTGGAGCCCAGCCCTGATGATTAACATCAGAAGAATTAATTATGCCTGCCATTAAAATTCCAGGTTGCACATGGTGATCAAGAAAAATTAAGTTTCTCTAGGCCTCTAAATCATTTCACCTTTGAGGAGAATGATAGTGCCTCGACAGCTAAACTGCAGCCTGGGTTCCAGAAAAGGTCTAAACCACACACCCTTTGTGTAATTCACTAAATGCCTTCCTAGTTATTCTCGCTGGTTTATTCTACTCGCTAAAAGGATTTACTGCTCTCCAGATAAAGACAACTAAAGTATCTAGCTGATTGCTTGATTCCAATATACAACACCTTTTTTTCCTCCTTTCTGAGACTCTTTGAGGAGTATCTGTTCTATTAATTTCCAGATTAAAACATCACACAGAGAATGAAGGATCCAGGCACAGAAATATTTTCACAGAATTGGTAGGTAATTTACTTTTGTCCCAGTTACAAACTGAAAGGAAATTATGATTTTAGTACTAGGTAAAGACAATGATATTTCTCAGAAATAAATTGATAATGAAACAAAAACAGATTCCTAAGATCTTTAGGCAAAGTAATAATGAGTAAGAAAACGCCTGTTGACTGACTCATTTCGAAAATTATTTTTGCATGGGAAACTCAAAACGTATTTGGTGTAGCCTAAGGTATGACATTTACTGGAGCCATAAAGAGTAAGATGATACGGATTTATCATGTTCTTTTTCTACACTATGATTCATTTTTAAATTATCATAATCATGTGTATTACTGGCTTAGCTTTAGAAGACTGTGATGAGGAGTCATATTTTGATGAACAGATGTAAGTATCTTATGTCAAATGGTAAATGTCACTCACTACTCTACACAGACTATTCATAAACTACACATTGTATCTGCTTCCCTTGTTATGTTTAGGCAGTACCACCATAGCAAAACTATTTGGATGTGGATATTCTTGTTATATTTTATAGATGACAAATTTCTAAAATAAACTTAACAGAATCAGACCAAAGAGCAGCACAAGAGCAATTATATTCCCCTATAAAATATGTCATAAAATGGGAGGACTTGGTGCATTTAGAGATTAACTTCTACGGGAAGTCATGTGCATGGCGAAATAAGAGAAAGACCCTTCAATTTAAAACCTAAATCCTTGGGTTTAACGTGAACATCACTGCTATAGCTCAAGGATATTGTATTCTATATAAAATAGGCCATTTAGAACTTGTGAGGACTTTATTGCACTGTCTCACGAATGACAACTAGCATAGTATTCGTGATTAAATGAACATTTATTGTATTTGTAACAGTATTCCAGGAATGCCATAAAATGAAGCATGAAGTCATCCATTTGAACATTTTTAAAACATGTTTTAACTGAAAGTGTTGAAAGTATCTCCTTACAAGACTTTCGGCTAAATCCAAAACCTTTTTCTTTCTCCCCCAGGACACAAGGGATAACTCAAAGGTACCAAGATTTTCGGCAAATCACAGATGTCTCCCCAGAGAGTCAAGAAAACAGTCAAACACATTGTCAAAAGCCTATGAAATAAGGAGAGAGAAGTCGGAATATACTTACTGGTCTTATCAATTTCTAATTTCCATGAAGAGAGAGCAAATGAGGTCGTAAAAGGGGAAGACACGACAAGCAACACAATGAAATGGAATGAAAACTCTGGTGTAAGATGATCTCAAACATTTGCTGAATTAAACCAGTATTCAAAACCATAAATTCCATTTTTAGCAAGCATGGCTATCAGTCAACATATTTAGGTGATAAAGGGTTAATCACAGATTTTAAGACTTCAAAAAACCACAAATCTAACAGTAACAGGATGAAAATTAACTGTACTGATTTTTGATACATTTAAAATGTACTGTAAACAGATTTACTATGTAAATGCATAAATGCTGTATCAAAATCACCAACAGGACAGCATGAACTTTGGGAGATTATCATCCTCACTGACTCCAGTTTTCAGAATGCCAAAACCCAAAATAATTCATCTTGAAAGTAGCTTGAAAGGTTATTCTGGGATTAAGCTCTAGGCTAGGGAAGACAGGGATTAATATGTTCCATTTCCTCTAAAATAATCAACAGCCTTTGTCCAGTTTATTTGAACTAGTTCACAGATGACTCTTGCTCCTACATGTGTGCACACAGCACTTTATCTACCAGTCAACTGAAATACAACAGATGTTAAAGAGTACAAGAGTACCACAGCACTAGTGTCGTCTCAAGTCACAGAGGTAATACCCAGCCCAAATCCACGCTTCCTCATTTATGGGAACTTGAATATAATATTTGTAGTGAACAGACAGAAAACTTCAGCCAGGGCTTACATAAACTATTTTGGTTGGAAGAGATTTCAGTTCTGAATCTCTCAATTTTGGCTAATGCTGATTTCTGTTCAAAACTTGACATCTGAGTGCAGGCAGAAGAAAAATACTGTGGGAAGGGAAGGGAAGGGAAGGGAAGGGAAGGGAAG
>Ga0065711_1009990_pt1 | contig 19878 bp, 13 predicted proteins | sample Hoacrofraction12_FD_59098 | JGI IMG/M metagenome (GOLD analysis project Ga0065711, IMG submission 59098) | Hoatzin crop microbial communities from Cojedes, Venezuela - Epithelial fraction 12 v2 (version 2) | ecosystem: Host-associated > Birds > Digestive system > Esophagus > Crop | place... | reverse complement strand
GTTTCCTGTGTGTGCTGAAGCATTCAAACACCAGATTTTTTCCTCAAACATTCCTCATTTGTTTATTTGTCCGTTCCTATAACTGACTTGCGTCTCTCAGACTGTTCTGACAGCACCTTTCCGTGTGATCGTTCCCTCAGCGACGACGCCAGCTCCGGGGTACTGGTACTTAAGCCTCTTGTCCTCTGCAAGGTAACTGAGCTTCCACATTGAGCACTGACACTTGGAGTTTAGAAACTATCACTTGCTTAATAACTCTACATCCGTCATTCTTGGATGAAATCCATGGCAAACAGAATGTGAGAAAGTGAAAACTAATGAGCGTCTTCAAGAAAGGATAGGGAGCTTCTGTTATTTCATTTAGTCCTAAGAGTTTAACTTCTGGCACCTCCATCACATTTCCAAATGGTAACTAAAGGTTGTTAGTTTTTCAAGTTGTGCTGTGTAGCACATTTCATCAATTAAAATGCACCCTCAATGTAAAATCACAACAGGGCCAGCCTGGCATGAAGGATGCTATCATGTCATTTTTTTTTCTTTTTTTAAAGGATACTTTTGTTTCAAATTGCTGAGATCTTTATAGAGCAGATTTGTATTAACGAAAACACAGATTTAAATATAACCATGAAAAGAATACAACACACATTCATCTTGGAGTACTCTGCAATTTACACTGCAAGTGGAGCTAACTCTGCTTTGTGTGCTCTCGTTGCATGCTGTTTCTAATAGTGATTATTAACTTCCTTTGTACTGAAAGGACTTAAATATCTCCTTTATTATGTGGGGTTTTATGCAATGACCCCATACGGGTCCAAAGTTTCCATAGCAGTGTTACCAGATTACACTTTCAGGACAGTTGAGGAGGGTTTAAGGTGAAAGACTCAGCGTTTCACAGCAGTGAGACACGGAGAGGGAGACCTGGAGAAGCCAGGGTCTGTCCCCAGCTCTGTCCCAACTGCCTGCACCGACCCCAAGCAAGCGGCACAGCCCTGTGCTTTACTGCCCACACCTACCCTGAGCAAGTCACTCGCTGCACCCAACCCTTCTTCATTTACCTGGGGTTGATAACTTTCATGGGCAAATATTTCGTGGAAATGTAGTGCATTCATATTTTCACTCATCTTCTTTTTTTTACGGCTGCATCTGCACAGCAGGCCTGCTCTTCCATTTCTGCACTGGTACGTCTGAGGCTGCTCAGCAAGCCTGAACCCCTGTCTCTCCTCTGTCTTTCTTGGGTATGTTTTTAGCCGCTGTATTTCTGTTAGCGATAGCTGGAGAAGGACAGAACAGGTGGAGGATGAAAGCAGTGAAACACAGTCCGGTGTGTGAGGTACTAAACTCACCAAAACTTCAGTCGGCTGACAGAAATTCAAATTGCAATGGTTCCACTTTAGGCATTTATTACCAGTGGACTGGAATGAAAAACAAAGTCCTTTCTCTGTTACACGACAGCAACTGATCTCTTTGCAGGCCCTCATTAATTAGGCACTACCTACCAAATCCTAACTTGAACAGAAATTAAATCAAGCACCTTGCTCCATGGACAACCAGCATTCCCTGCTTTCCCTCTCGTTGGCTCAGGCTGAGCTTTGCACATTTTTCTTGCAGTTGATATCAGGTAACAAAGTCTCGTAAGAGTCCATATGATACAGCAAACATCCACCTGGCAGAGACGGCAAGCGTACTACCGGGCACCCAAATTAGACTAGTTTGAGTCAGACATCAAAAGAAGTAGATGTTCAGGCACCCCTACCTCTTCACAAGGGTACATCTTCAATCAATCCTGCTTTGGCGCTGGCTCAGCTGCCTCATCCGTCAGCCACATCAGGACCAAGGGCACCGGCTGAAAAGACTGCCCCACACTATTCAAATGAAGCCTTCCCTGTGCCGGAGCAGAAATGCAAAGCCGAAACAGTGTTCACATCCCATGACATTCGCAGCTCAGAGATTTCTTAGAAGTGCTCTGAAACCAGACTAAATAATGACCTGTGGTTTTGCTGTATTTGAAGTTGTTGACATGTCATTTGTTTGTTTTTTACGTCAGACAAAGCTGTATCGTGATGATGTCGGCTGCAGAACTGATCAATAGGAGAGGTGGGTCAGCCAGCTAAACAACTGCAACCCTTGCAGATCTGCAAGGTAATTGTCATATAGCTGATCTGCACGAGCTTATGCTAGCTAAGAATATGGCCTTCTGTTTCTATTTTAGTAAAGTTTGGGAAAGTTTCAGATACTAATTTTTGTGCCGAGCTTTACCATCTATTTGAGTGAAGAGTAATCCTCGACAGAAATCTGAAGCTTTTCCAAAGCTGATTCACACACAAAGTGCATTGATTTTGCTAGAGGAACAATTTTGCACGACCTCAAAGTCCCTGAATTTCCCAAGTGCACTGGGTTCAAGTAAACACGTAACTTGGTCTCCTTCTGAGTCTACTAGCTATGCCTGGAATCATTTGTATTCACAACAGTTTTCCAGATTGAATGCAGGACCAGGATTTAGGTCTGATGGAACGAGGCAGGGACAGAAGTAGGTCAGGCTTGGGATCCCGCTTCACCAGCCTGCTCACTTCAGGATGAGGGCAGATCCCCAGCATCGGCAGGACTAGGGATGATTTCTGTCTGAATCGCAACTTAAGATTTCACCAGCAAAACGGTGCACCGGTTCTATTTTCACAAGTCTGCCCAAGTGCTTGTGAAATAGATTTCTGGTTTTATGCACATCTCCTCCTTACTGCAAATACTGTGTGCTCAGAAAGAGCAATTTTTTCTATTGATCAAGCGAGTGAACAGCCATTCATTTAGCAGAGTATCTGTATGTTCTGTACAATTCAAATGCTGCCTATTCAGCTAGTCAAATATCTTTGTTCTATGTCCAAGTAGGCATTTATTCATCGCTACATAGCACTGCAATTCAAAGGCTCAGATGTTTCAAGATATGTACAGGCCGTATTTGGCTTGCACTGGCATGTCTAAATGGCTTGGACAGCTAAGTCCTGTTGGAGGTCTAAGTCCTTTTGTTAAAGGGAAACAGAAACCTAGGTCTTGATAGCTAACTTTCAGGCACCTACATCACTTCTACTATATCTTCTAGATGTTTAAAGGATCTATTTTCTGTGACCATAATAAGTACACGTAGCATGGATAGATGTATGCGTATGAAGGTGAGGGGTGGGCATGTCCAGCGACCTGTTCTGCATTCTGAAATTTGCTGGTATAGAACCAGACCAATTATTTAATCCGTTCATACAAGAATCTCATTGAGAAGCTACAGCTTGCATGCTGCAGCTGATACTTAATTAAACACATAATCATTTCAATCTTACCTGGTGCTTCTCCATCTGTTTGCATCTACTCTGTATCTCATCTTCCACTAAGACTTGAGCTCTTTGGGATAGGGACTGTCTTTTCAGTGAATTTAGACAGTCCCAAGTACAACAGAGCTCCAAACATGCACCCGAACAGAGAGATGATGGCACTTACTATGGAAACTCTCCGTGTTGTAGAAGGGGATTATTTTCAATACTTCTACATGATGGATTTACTCACAGAGTTACTTGGAAGGTGTTTCTGTTAGGTATTTAAGGCTTTTGATCATCTCCTGTATGCCACAGACCGTAAACATTCATCCTTTTATTCTACTGGAGGCTAACTTCTGTAAAGGCATCCAGTCTTGTTGAGACGAGATCAAAGACAAAACGAAAGAGATGTTCTTCTCATCTCTGCAACAGTTTGTCTCAGAGATCTGCGGCCATCACGGCTGAATGTCTTGTGCCTTGTTCTTAATTCTAGTGAACTCCTATAGACGTGGTTGTCTCTGCTAGACAGTTCTATCTTACAGAAGCTGAATAATAAGAGTGATGGTAGTAAATAAGCACCTCGTAACTATTTACAAGACATCTGCATCCAGTGAGGCAGTGTTCCAAGTGACACAGGTGTCGATACCAAATTGAGAGTGGCTGTCTCTTGGCAATAATAAAAAAGCTCCCAGAGTTCTTGCTTCACCAACATCCACTGTCACCTCCAGGAAACCATAAGTTTCCTTTGCTTTTGCTTTGGTTTCCAAAGAAGCGAACAGAAAAGACTCCAACCTTTCCTAGTCCTGCCTTGTGTGACACCTGTAAAAGCAGGACTACCTACACGTATCCCATAGCGCAACTTCCAGTTTTAACTGGGGATTAAGTTCTCCCTACTTATTGCCCGAGTTTGTTCAGAGCAGGGTTTAAAGCATCTCCAGAGGAGCTCCCTTCTCATGGAGCACCTTGTAGACAACACAGCGTGCTCTGCTCACCCACATCTGCCAGCAGAGCAGGTCGGCATGGATGACACTCGACCTTCTGGCCCTTTCTTCCCTCCTGCAAGGGAGCAGCTTTGCCCAAAGAAGGTGCAGGGAGCACAGCCACGTGTCCAGGACTATCTTCAATTTGCTGTTGTGCATGTGTGGTTTTTTGGAAGCAACTCAGCATATGTGAAGGAGAGTTTAACCAGAAAAGGAAATATAAGCAAAGTGGTTGCATCCTTTTGCAATCAACTGTTTTCAAGGCTGGCCATCATGTGCTTAATGAGAAGACTTTTTCCAGTTACCAATGAATAGTTTTATTTTACGTAATTGCAACCATTTCAGTATGGCAATTAAGATAGAATGTTACCTTTGGGATGGGATCAATTAAAGGTTTGAAAATTGAATTTGGGATCATGATTAGTCTCTTTTACATGACTTTCGTATTCTAAAATGTATAATTGTATGATACAACCCTTTTTCATACTTATAGTAAATATAACCTTTCAGGGGTTCTTTTTAAGCAGAAACAGATTTTTAGAGGCCTACTGGTAACTAAAGCCATAGCATAATGGGGAAAAAGGGTTTCCCTATTTGATTAGAGGAGATTTTAAACTTATAGTACATGAAAACATTGAATTTAGTGTAATTGGTTGTCGGATTTCTTCAGAATTGAAATCATTACGCCCTGGCCACAGTCCAAGTCATCCTTTCTTTATTTTATTCTCTTCTTTTTTTGTTTTTTTTTTCCAAGTTACAACTCAAAATAGTGTGGAACACGCTATAATGTTGTAGTTGGTCATGTAATGTCACCGAAGCTGACTTCTGAATATAGACAAAGGACTTCATGTACCAGAGTGCTCCACCAGTGGAAAATTGATAGCAGCATGAGATCTGCTATTACAGGCTTTTTGTTCTACCTCCAAATTTCTGCTGACTAAAGTGCTTTTGTGCTTGCACAGGGAAAAAAAAAATCTGTCTAGAGGAGGCTGGAAGCTTAAAACAAATGCGGCATGGAGGGCATAGATTCTTAAGCAAGACTGTGTGAATTTAGCTGGAGCTCACTAAATAACAACAAAAGTGCTTTATTTCTGTCAATTACAATTTCCTGAAAGGACATGAATCACAGGGAAAATGATCAAGCAGCAAAGAATAAAATCCTCTCCAAGACCAAAAAGGTAAAATGAAATAGAAGAATTAAGCAGTGTTTCCTAACTCTTGTCAGTCCAGCTTGGAGTTATTGCCAGGTTTGTACACACCACAATCTATTCAAGCATTACTGAGAGATAGGAACCGGAGATGCTGTTTGAATGCAAATTAAGCATGCACTTTCTTCTCAAGCAGCTTGAAAAAGTCAGCGTGACCATGGATATACGCCCCCTTCCTCCAGCCTCCTTCCTAACATAAATAAATCAGCCAAACAGCACCATCACCACTGCCCCCACACCCAGACTGCAGAGAAAGGGCCAAAATAAACATTGCTAATCGTGAACAATTCATCTAACCTTACGTTAGTGACACCGGTGGAGTGTCTCAGGGACACGACAGAGTACGGCAAATGGCTAGTGCATGTGTTTCAGGTGACTTTGCAGTTCCCTGGACCAGTGGAATTGTCCTTGGAAAACCACGATGGCCATGATCCTTTATTTACTCTAAATAGTGCCTTTTTCGAATTTGGGGAACAAAATTTGGGCCCTTTTCTGCTCCCTTCTCAAGCCAGCACAGGCGGGCAGCCCCAAGGAACTGGACCTTCCTTGCAGGACCACGTGCAGAGTTGCGATGCGCCTGCCTTTGGTGCTCTGCTCTGCATAGCATTTTCTCCTCCTCCTGGCCCTCTCAGATGTCACACGCTGATTTTCCTTTCCCATTTCAAATCCCCTCCAGCCCAAAGCATTCTATGATTCTATGACTCTATAAATAAGTGTCTTCCCTCTCCATCCGCTTTCTCGTTAGCCCAGAGCGTCATGCACTCAGTGTCCCTGCACGGTACACAGCCCCAGCACCGCCTTAACAAGCAAATCTCTCTTTTTTTCTAAACACAAGGCTAGGTTCTCACTCTGACCTGGCAGGGTTTTGCTTTGAATTTTTATGTGAATCACAAGGTGCAAGGTTAGATAGTTACAGACAAGGTCACTTCCATTCACAGCAGTGACAGTGGGAACGAGTAACCTCCTAACCATCCGCAGCACTTGGTCATATTTATCTGTAGTTTTATTGGAGAATTCCTTCATCTCCACCCAGATAAATGGAGCTGACATCCTGAGGGGTAACTAAATGGCAGTTACGAAACAAATGGACCAATAGTCTATTTAGCCTAGTCAGTGTGATCAGAATATATCCTTCAAAATAAAATACTACTGGATGGGGTATAGCAGTCCTCCAGATGGCCAAGTGGATAGCTTTCTAAGGTCAGCATGAATATTTAAACAGCGTTTTTTACAGTGCAAGCATTAAAGGCACAAAGTTGGAGTTGCTCGTGGTATCCATGGAACCCGGATCACGAGCAAGGATACCCCTTTACTAGAGAAAGACAAAACAGCCAGGCTTATGTGATTATCAAAGTACATTTTAAATAAATTTCTTATTTATGTATGTCAATTGTGCAGGTTTTTTAGCTATGGGGTTTCTTCATTCTGGCTTTGTGCTAGCTACAACAGCACCAGAGACTTGCCGTGTTTGGAATAGGTGCTGGAAAGACATCACTGGCAGCAAACTGTTAAATCAGTGGTTTCTGATGGTTACAGTGGTTTCAAGAAATGGCAGCACCTTCTGGAGAGGCTGCAGCGGGCTGTGCTGTACCTTTTGCAGACTCCTCGGTCACCACCACGTTTAGCTGACTCTGCCTGGCTGAAGCCTGCAGTACCCAGCGGCACCATCAGTGAGGACAATGAGCAAACCAAGGCGTTTCCCAGGGTGTTCTGTCCCACGTGAAGGTTTACGGTCTCTCCTTCCCGGAAAGAAGCCCATGCAGAGGCAGTACTTAAGTTAGGAGCTATGTAAGAACACATCTATTCCCTGAACTTTATACCCAGGTCATTATACTCTTCTTTCCCAAACAAGCAGCGTTTTTCACTTAGACAAGCTCTATTTCTTTCCTGCCAGGATGTTACCCCTGCATCCCCTGGGATCCTGACCCCGTGTCCCCGCCCTGGACAACCCTCTCACCAGCAAGCACATACATCCTACCACCTGAAGAGCCCCCTTCTGAAAATAATCCTGCTTCTATTAATTCCTCCCTTGAAAGAAAAACACAATAAGAATGAGTTAATGTTATTATGAATCTAATAAACACACACCCATCCTAAAATTATACAGCCGTGGTTTACAGTCTCTGGGATGAAAGCTCCCAAGGGTTCATGGACTTCCTAACAAGTCCATGAAAGGCCACCACTAAAGCCAACCTACTCTCCATGGGCTTAAATTCCCTGTGCGATGATCTGCACCTCTAATGGAGGTTGTCAAAGTAAGAAAAGACTGAAATACATTTTCCAGCTCCAGGCAAGATCTGAACTCAAGCTGGATAATTACATAAATGCACTGGCTTGTTCTAAAGACCTCTAAGTGCAGGTCTGGGTTTTGCTGTTGATAACCTGTATTTTGTAATGAGATCACGCCCGTGTCTCAGCTCTGGCATCCAAAGGCTTGGAGATGTTCTGAGTCCAGGTCAAAGTTTCGTAGCTACAAATCATCAGGGCCCTGGCTGCTATATATCACCTTGCTGATAAGATGTTACTACTGGAGCCAAGTAATTTGAGCAACATGACTTGAACTTTCTTAAAAAGTGGGTGACTAGAATGAGATAAGGGGGGGCTGCGAGCCCAGGTTTTCTCAGCACATTAGCACTGTTTACGAAAAAAAAAAAAAGAAAATTAGTTTACTACCTAACAATGATCATTACAATATATATGTTGTTTCTTCGATCTTTTTAATCTTTCTACTCTGAACAGAACTCTGGTGATTTCTTCTTTCTTTCTTTTTTATTCCATCTGTCTTGCTGAGGTTAAAACCCACAAAGTGTGCATTTTTTCAGTAAACATAGTGTTTTCTGTACTGTGAGATTTATTCCAGATCTTAGCGCCCAGAGTTACTGCAAGATACCCAGGAATGCAATCTCTTTCTTGCTTCCTTGCTTGCTTTCCTACCTCCTCTCTCCTCATAACCGTAGCAAAGACATGACAAATACAGTGAATTTGAAGAGATTTTTTTTAAGCCAGTCTCAAAAAGCTACTAGAAAAAAAGGCAAGCCTATGGAAAGTCCTACATAACATCTTCTCTGTTTTCTCTCACTTGCTGGCTTGCGCCGTCATTTGTCAGCTGTCCCATCAATGATAAGGAGAACTAAGCTTCGTTTGGAGTTTGATTTTTTGGCCCTGCTGATGGGCTCTCAGCACTGGCCATATCTCTGCATGGAGCGCTGCCCGTGTATACCTGGATGTATAGCTGCACGCCAGCCTGTCCTCTCAGAAACAGCCCCGGGCATTTGGCAATGCCCCTCTGCCACACAGCTTCCTCCTTGTTCTGGGCCGATGGGCACGAAGAGGCAGGGGATTAAACCAGTTTTGTTCGGGGCCGTCAGCAGCGCGATCCGTGCCAGCTCAGCCCCGGGGAACGGCATCCATCCCCCGGCCTGTGCCAGGAGGGAGGGCAGGGCACGCACGCTCTTCCCCTCACTCCCAGGCACAGAACCCGGCTCAGACACTGTGCAATCAGCAAAAGACTTTCTTCCTCCCCCTCAGACCCTGCTATTACTCACATCAACCCTACTCCTCTGCCAAGAAGAAAAGAAGCCAGCAGGATTCACTTCCACAGCTCCATCCTTCCCCTGATCCCACACTGCCCCGCTACAGTCCCAGGACGTTTCCTCTGGCTGGGGGCTAGGCGAGCAGATTCCTCCTCAACTGACAGACATCCCTTTGCTCCAGAGCCAGCCTTGGGTGCTACTCTGTGACTGGGACCATCTCTCCTGCTCCAGACACCAGCGAGCTACATCTGGGTTAGATTTAAACCTTCCTTTTGGCCAAAATCTTTCCTGACTCAGTTATTTGAAATAACTATTTCCATCCCAGACTCCTGCCCATCTTCCCCTCCTGTCCTTGACAGAAAACAAAAATAGAAACAGCACTAAAACACATAAAGCATTAAAGTTGTCAGAGGAGGAGTTACACTTTTTGGTTAGTAAATATGATTTCTTGGGGGAATTGCTCCTTTGAAACCAAACCAGCAAGAGGCAGGGCTTGAATTCTCCTGCCTGGCGCTCAGCTGCCAAGTAGCGAAGTCCAGTCTGTCAGTGACCCCCTTTACCGTCTGTGGGAAAAAACAGGCCCATAAAGTAAGCTAAATTGCATTCACGATGGGCTGATTTCTCTCCACCGGCTAGCAAGGATATTACTGTGACCACAACCCTCATGTAGGTGTCTGGCGTAAGTAGCTACTCTCAGGTGGGGTGACTGAACCCAAGCCAGCAGCCTTGCAGCCAGCCCCCAGCGCCTGGTACCAGGCTGGAGCTGGCTATGCGAAACCAACCGAAACATGATTTCTAAGCCAGTTGCTCCTGCAGGCTTTGTGTTTTCACGTAGGGTGGTATCACCAGTCGAAGATCAGTACTGACGTTACAGAAAGTCGTGTTAAGTTTCTAAAGCAGCGGTGTGTCTGGCCTAGCTTCCTTGCAGCTAGCAACACTGGAGCCAGAAGTGTGGTGGCAAGTCTTCTGTTCCAAGTAGGAAAAACGGGGAGGTGATGAAACGAGTATTCGCCTGAGGCTCTGGAAAACTGGAGACAGATGATGGTGCATCCTAGTCGGCAGGCGCTTGCTGACGAGCAAGAGCACGCATTGATGGATACTAGCAGCAGGGACACTTTCATATTGCAGGACTGGCCAGTTGGAATCATCACACACCAGAGTCCCTATAAAATAACGTGCGGAAAAGGTTTCAGAGTGGCTACTTGCAACAAGCTGGCGGGAGCCGTTGCTTTCCTGCAAATCAGGCACCTCCTGACCTACTTCTCAACAGGAGCTGAAATCAAAGACCCTTTATGCTGCTGAAAGTCTTAATCTGGGAAGCCATTCCAGCAAGCAAGAAGTCCTGAGGCACTTCTTGTCCCTTATACGTTCTTTCTAGCCTTTGGCTACTCATGGAAAGAAATGCCTTTCTACTTAAACATAGTTTGACTAATTAATCCATTCCATCTGTTCCTTCCTCCCAAAATGTAACCATGACACAGAAGTTTCCGAAACAGATTTGGTTCTCATATTGATAAACAGGTCACAGAAAAATGGGAGTGCAGGGAAAGGGTTGAAGGGAAATGTTGGGATTTTAGCTTTTATTTCATCCCGACCAGCTTCTGACGCTTTCATGCAGACAGCTGATTTATACAGTATGCTGCATGCAGGAGGGCAGTCAACAAACACATCTGACATCGTTCATGCAACTACACCAGAAAAGATAATCACTGCTTGTGGAAAGGCCTCGGAAAGTGCAATGTGCTAAAACGGGGTTTGGTACAAATATCAGTGGAAAAGAAATTCTTATGGGCTTTTCAGGTAACCTGTGATTTTCCTCTTGAAACAACTAGCCAGAATCTGTTTGTCACGAGCAGAGACTAGTAAACAGGGCTATAGTTCAACCTTTTTCTCAAAACATTAAAAAAGAGCCAAACGGGTTAATTTTTGAAAGTTCAAAGTGCACCTGAGCTGCTTTGCTAACGCCCACCAGCTCACCGCTGCCGCAGAGCTGAGTGCAGCACTCCGCTGCCATGTGCATGTTTGCTTCTAACGAGTTAGCCCAGCTATTGCAGCTCAAATGCCCTTTATCTGAACTGACAGCAGGTAACTGATCAAATATTACTGAGTCTGCCTTTAAATTTTAACCTGCAGGAGTTACACTGCATCCTGTCGGATTTTATGTTTCGTGACACAGTATGCCAGAACCAGGCAATACAGCTCAGCGTAATGCAACGTGACAGCTAAATTCAAAGGAGAAGACAGTTCTCCTGCAGCAGTTAACCACTCTGGATACTCCGAGCAGCTACACAACTCCAGCGCTCTGTGCTTACTGCAGCCACCAAGGTGTCCCCACAGCAGGCTCGTCAGCCGCACAAATGCCCGTCGTTTCTGAACGCACAAAGCTAGCCTGCTGGTGCAGCTTTCCTGAACTTGTTGGGTTTCCACAGTGAGAGAAGACAACTTCGAATGCTTTTTTTTTTCCCCCTTCTTTTTTTAGTGTTCTCTTTCGTTTGTCTTTTTTGTGTGACAGAGTTTTGTCCATGTTACTGCTCCACTGCAAAATTATAATATTATTGATTATTTCCAAACTTGAAGGGAACATAGGAAAAGAATTTATTCTCTAGCGAGATAACTGTGCTCAGTCCAGACTGTGTGTAATTTGGATAACCTTGACAACTAACACAATAAACAGTGCCATGATTTTAAGTGAGGATGAGCTAGCACGTTACAATCTCTCTGCCAAATCTAATACAAGCGCCAAGCCTTCCAGGTGTTTCATTGTGTTATCACACAGAACTAACATAATTTTTTCTTTCAGTTCTGAAGAGGTGGTCCAAAATGTTTAAACTACAGTAGTTGCAACATGTCAAAGAGGGAATTTATTATCTCAGCCCCAATAGGTCTTAATAAGCCTTACACAACTGTTTAGGCATTTATTCTATTAACGGCTGTTCATTCCAGTGGCTTCACCTGAATATTCATGATCTTACTATTCCCAGTGCTTCAGTGTAGCAGCTGTTTGAAATCCACAGCAAATGTTCAAGAGAGTTCCACAAATATAAACACCCTCACAGCTGAATGTTTGGGGCCTGTGCATCACAGAGGAGAGACATGAAACATTTATGTGGAGTGATTTTTGGAGGACGGCATTTACAAAGCTTAAATAGTCCTCGCACATTTGGGAGCACTTCAGTGTGATTGGGACATTACCATGGAGGACAAAGAGTCTGGAAGAGCCTACATCCCAGAAAGATGTTACGCTTGCCTCTGTGCGATAATTCAACGTAACGGAGGATTCCTGCTAAATTCCCGATTCAGAATCAAACCTAGGCAACTGTAATCAATGGTGGTTTTTTTTTCTCCTTGCCTCATTGGCAGGGGTTTGAATGAGGATGGAAATGGCACGCACAGAAGGGAGGTACCAAGAAAGTAAAAGAAGCAATATGCTCAATTAAATTAGTTAAACTAAACACAGAAGGAAGCAGGCCATTATACAATAAATCCTAGAAATCTGGAAATGACCCTCACTCGTGTCTAACTCAGGACTCTACTTCTGTAAACCATTTGTCTCATATTAAGTAGAAAACAGGTTCTGATGGAGTCTAAACAGATAAGACACTTTAATTAGCAGGCACATGGAGGACATAAAGAATTCAAGCTCTCTCAGAGGAGTGGGGATGGGAAGCGAGCGCTCTACCTGTCGTTCCATCTGTTCTGCCGCTGTCCGTGTTGCTGGCATCTAGAAGGTGTCACCGGCTCAGGATTTTTGGTGGTCCTTGCTCAAATTAATGGATGGATTTAGCCCACTTCTCAGAGGACGGGTGCTCTGCTGCAGGAAAACGCTTTGAGGGCAGAAGAGGATGATTTTCTCTGAGAAGATGGAGCAGAGGTGCAGGCAGCAGGGTCAGAGTTTACAGCCACTGCTGTCTGCATCAAGGACTTGGAGGGAGGAGGAATAGTCGTCCAGTCTAGGGCACTGTCCCAGGACCTGCAAGATTGAGATTTCTGCCCCATTTCATAGATTTCCGCAATTGTGAGATCCACGATTTTCACCATAGAAACTGGCAAATGAGGCAAAATTCAGGAGAGTGGGACCATCTCCTAACACTGACTTCCCTTTTCAGTTCATGATGTGGGTCTGCATTTTCTTTCTGGAGACTTCCCTCCTTCTCAAATTGAGATCCACGTGTGAGCAGATGCACTTCCAGTGGAAGTAGAGGAATAGAAAAAATAGAAACAGCGAACACAACAGCCAAAATTCTTTCCCATTGTCTGAACTGTTCAAATAGGAAATTTTGGAGTGACTCAGGCTGGCCATTTTTCACTGGACTTCTTTAAATACATTGACAGATTTGATGTAACAGCAACATTAAATTACAGTTAATTAAATAGTTAAAATGTAGCCAAATTACAATAAATGTTAGCCTAGACATTGGAAATATATTTATACTTGTACATATATGTTGTATACACAAACATACTAGTAATAGGATTAACACCAACCAGTTAAGGTCTTCCATAAAATATTGAAAACTACTATTTCTAGCTTTTGTACAATTCAGAGAAGAGGAATGTCCTTTCAGAGACTATGTGACCACGCTGATCTCACAAAAAAAAGAGTTCTAGTGTTTAAAGGAAACCTTACAACAGCCACGGGATTTTCAGTAATATACTGGGGAAGGCATTGTTCATATACAGACCTGATCTCTGTGAACAGTAACGGTTCCAGGCTAATAATGAAATAATCCATTTTTACTAGATGAAAGAAGGGGGATCAGAAAAGTAACTCGATCTGTGGGTAATAATGGTGCCAAAAGCTCATAATGGAAAATATCTGAAGAATCCGAGACGCTCTTTGAGAGATATGAATGATTTCTTTTTTCTTGCGAAAAGTGTATGAAGAACTTGAGAAGAAGTGCCTGAGTGAATTTTATGAGAAAAAGCTCTGTTTGGGGGAGAAAGGGGCAGTGTCAGGTTGCAGCCCAAGCACAGCCCAGCCTTACGTAGCAGGAGGCACAGCTGAAAGATGCTCCGACGCCTGCACTTCACGCACTTGCACTTTGACTTTATTTTCGTTCTCCATCTCCTCTCATTTTTCGTTCTCCCAAAACCAAAGTTTGTAAACTACCAGGAAAAAGTCCCGGTGTCCAATTTTCCATCTGTTAACACACTCATAATTTATACTACGATGATCTTTCAGCAGTAAGAAAATATGGGATAAAATCACTAAAATCAATGGAACGCTTGCTGTTTATTTCAACACAGTCAGGGTTTTGCCATTCCTGTCCAAACACTTTGATTGGGCAATCAAACTAAATTTCATACAGAAACATCACCGGGGTGCAACGCTCGGCTTAGCTCACTTGTGCAAGCAATTCTTACTCAGACAACCAACCCTCATAGCATCTCAGGAGCTTCTCAGCTGAGACAGGCTCGCACGAGCGACCCCGCCATTTGTGGACCTTTTTAAACTGCAGTTGGCATTCGTTGCTGTCTTGCGGCTCTTTCCCTTGACTTCTCCACACACAACAGGTTCAGGATGAATCAAAGCAAAACCAGGAGAGATTAAAATGTTTTTATGTCTAGGTCCACAAAGTAGAGGCATGTAAAGGAGCATGCAAACAGGATTCACCTGGCTCTGACCATGCCATTATCCAAATGTGCCTCTCGTATCGCAGGTTAGGTTCAAAGGACAGAACGTGTGGCTCAGGAAGAGTCCAGGGGACAGCAGCATTTGTTTCTGAAACACAGCCGTGATTTACCCAGAACTAATACTCTTGTGCAATAATTGTTTTTGACCTTTTTTACGAAGGTAATCAGCCTAACTCTCCCCATTTTACACTTGGGGAAGATGAGGCACTGAGGGTCAAAGATTGCCCACGGTTACACAGCAGAGCTGTACTCACCCAGTTCACAGCACAGGGTGCTGTCGGCAGCGCTGTGCTGTCTGCCTGGATGAGGCAGAAATGGGAATAAGAAGGGAAAATCAGGAAGGTGGGTTTAGGAGAGGCATAATGAATCTCTTGACCTTTCCCTCCATTAAAATCTCTTTATTTTCAGCTTTAAAACTAAACTTTATTTAGTTTCATCCTTTGCATTGCAGGCACTGGCATATCAGCTAACTCCCACTCAGTCATTTCAGGCATGCGTGTACTGGTTACTAGGAAGTAAATAATAAAATTGGGGGTATTTCTCTGGCACAATAATTTAAAGCGTATTGTGAAATTTAGCCTTTCTCTCTCTCTCCCTTTTGTACACACATAAAAACTTCCTGCTCTGTAAGTGTGTGTGTGAGTGCATGTGTAATGCAGATAAATCATTGGATTTCAATGACTGCTGGGCTGAGATTGAAATAAGAAATAGCTTGTTGATTACTAAGGCGATTAAAAGGATCATCTTATTGATTCCCACCCAGCCAGGCACAGACCTCAGTAATGAACATCGACTGGTTTAATAAGGGAAAAGGCAAGATTTACTGGATGCATGTGCTTTTCATTAGAGTGAGCTGAAAGGAAATAAAAAATGCTGACCTACCCAGTCATGGGCCACTGTGCCTCTTACTCTTACGAGTGCAGCTAGTACAGGAAAGTGGGTAATAGAAAGCAGTATGTGACTGCACGGGGCAATGACTAATAAAATTACTGAAACTAGAGTAACAGCAATGAAATTACTTTCTTCCATCTTTCCCTTTTTTGGTACTGATACCCATTCCCCTTGCTCAGAGTACAAGAATTTGGATGTCCATTAAAAATGAAAGCTGTGTATTTAAAAATCAGAGGCAAGGTCTCCTTCCCTCATAGATCTGTTGGGAGATATGAGATGCCCGCAAGTAGCTCATCCATCTAGGTTGATGCTAGGAGTAGAGGATTCTCTAAAAGATAAGCTTGAGGTTAAAAAGGCATCAGTGTGGACGTGTGTGTTATACAGGAGTTCAGACTTTGGTCCTGTTTGTTCTTGTAACAATCAATGGCTCAGTGAATGTCTCCTTCAGAAAGACTTTCATTTCTCAGTCTGAATCAAGCATAACTGCAGATACTTGATACAGGTGATGGGCAAGTTTTTCTTCTTAAGTCAGCAGCAGTAGCTGATTTTACTAGAATACAAATAAACATGTTTACACGTGTGTAAGTCATAGCTCACACAATTTACACCACTGTCAGAGGACTCATACTTGAACCAAACTCCTTAAATAACATACATCTTACCTACACCGAAGTGTAACCTCCTCAAAACCTGAGGCAGGGAAGCTGGTGGAGTGTGGGAACCAGGCTGTGAAGGAAAGACCTTGTTTCTGCAAGAGAGGAAGCAGGTTGCTGAGGTTTAGAGACGATGTGGGCTGCTAAGGGAGACCAAGACTTTCAAATAAACATCCCGTCACATTACCCTCTGATTCACGGAGCCCACAGTGCTGCTGAATCACAGGGATTTTTACAAATAATCAAATACCTTGCATATCACGTGTATGAAATATGATGTTCTTACTTGGTAGCCCCAAAGAGAGTATTCCTTTCTAAAACAGCACAATGTGTGTTTTCTTTGCCTGTTTACACAGTGAATGATGAGGAAATTATGAAATTTAGTATTGTGCCCACTTTTTTTCCGCATGAGGAGTGTAGGTTTCCTGAAGCATTTAAAACCAGAGGGGCCAAAGTCTGCTTAGATTTGCAAAGTCTGCAAATCCAAAGTAAAGCCTCTAACCCTAACAGTGTTACACAAGAGTTTTCATCATGTCTCATTTTAAGGAAAGGAACGACAGACCTTGTGAGTAAATAAATCTTGCTTTAACTTGAGGAACTGGTACAATATTCAGATACATCCATCTATGCCCTCTGTGAGGCGCTCCCTGTCACTGCATCCTTTTGCCATCATGGGAAGATGGTTGATCTTCTTTCAGTGCTGATGGTCCTGTTAGTGACTATGGCATGGTGCTGAGGCCACTTCAACAGCATGAAGTCCCTTCCTGCCCATGCTTCCTACTAGAGTAGTTTTCTCTACTCAGTCTTCTTGTCCTGTGCACCTTGTGAGCTCTGCTATTGCCCCCTGGGAGCACAGAGTCACAGCCTGTTCTAGGTTACTTGACTTGGTGGCCCAGGGGTCAGCAATCTTTTAGGAGTAGAGTGCAAAGCATTTCTTTCTTTCTCAGATGAAAGCCTTTGGGTAACAGCTCAGAAGGAGTTTGGAGAATCAGCCTCCTAGAGAAGCAAGATGCCGATAAGCAATATCCTGCCCCCAGGCAGATGCTCCCAGCTCCCAGGAACTGCTGAGCTCCAAATTCATCAAGAACCGGTGACACTGACATGACATCAGGCAAGAGAGGCCATGGTTGGGGGAATGAAATATGCCTCACAAGTGATATCTCATCGGGAGCTGAGAGCCCTCACCCTTGCAGGGACGTGTCTCTCAGGCCATCCCGGTGCCTGGCCCAGAGCCAGCCCAGCCGTGTGCCATTCACACCTGAGAGCATCCAGTCCCAACGCCATAACCCGCAGCTCCGAAGGCAGCACCTCCGAGCGTCATTCTGCTCCCGCTTCCCCTGGGTCCCCACTTCTGCCCAAGACAGACTGATGGCTGGTTTGGATAAACAGCTATAGCACAGGATCAACCAGCGACACGAAAAGTTGTTTCAGGAGCTATGAAACACTGCCTACACAGATAGCGTCCAAGGTCACGGTGCCACAAAGCCCTTTGTGGGCACCTTTCTTTCTGCTTACGAGTGCCCTATTTAAATCAAGCTCCAAATGGTCGAGTCAAAAATGAAATGCTGCTGAAGGTCTCCAGAAGCTCTGAGAAAGGATTTCAACCCAGAAGAAATGGCTGAGCTTCCAGTCACACCAACCATCTGTCTGGTGCAACTGGCCAAAACCTACCAGAGCCCTGCCAAAAGCGATGGGACAGGGGTCTCTCTCCTGGGGTCCTGCCACCTTCATCCCTTTCCTGGAAACCAAAGACGGCATTTCCAGTCCTGGATACAAACTAGGGATTTAAGAATTGTTGGATATTATGCTGCAGGCTGGAAAAAACACGTTGTCCAGGCAGACTTTTTCCCAGAGCTCATTTCCCTCCTCTGCCTGCTTCCGCCCAAGAGGTACCGGCAGTCGGAGCTTCCCCTTCCGAAGCTGGCATTGCCAACCTCCAGCTGAGGTCAGAGTTAAGGTTTATTCCTCTTGCCAGAGGAATCTGGGCATGTATTACATTTCTTGGATGCTGGAAATGCAAAGGAGTTTCTTGTGGAGGCTGTTTCTCAGTGTGATTGCTTGCTATAATGTGTGGGCACAAAGGGGTGTCCAAAAGCTCTCTTAAACAAATATTTCCCTGCATTTTAAGATTTGCATGGGTGGGTTATGTGCTTAAGAAGCCTTTAATGTATTCAAAAAAAGGTTTGGTTGGTGGCTTACATAATAGTGTTGAATCTGACCCAGACGTGTTGTCACAGCACTGCTGTCACATAGTGAGCTGTCAGAGTGAAATATTCGCTAGTAATCTAGGTTATTGGGCCCCTTCCCTCAAAAGTGCACCCAGCAGAAAAGCAGTAGTGTTAGGAGCTGGAATTACAAGGTTCTGCAACGGGGATAAATCTTCTCACATCACTCCCTGGTAAAGGAAAAATTTTCAGGTGGACTATGTTCTGTTCTAGGACCAGCTTCCAGCTGATTTCTTTTTTCACTCTTCTCCTTCGGCTGGATCACGGTTAGAGGTCATAACTCCACATATGGGTCAAAAATTCCTAGGTATTTACTAGAAATACACCCACGCAGGGAGTAAAAGGATCCCAGGACTTTGGTTGTCTGCAGTCAGCCGTAACAACACATAGAGCACTACACCACCAGGCACCATCATTACATAGTTGATCTCTAATTAAAACCTTAAATATCAGAGACCAGATAAAGTGCTGACCTTTTCCACTGAGAAAAGACCAATTGTTCTTTGTTGCTGAAGATACATGAGGTATCTTTAAAGATGTAATCTTGGTCTTTCCAGGACACTTTTTAGGAAAGGTTCTGCTATAGCCATTGATAGGAGAAGCAATTAGCGATAAAAAACATTGTATACCATGTAATGGTGCTTGTGCATATTTGAAAACATTTGACTGCATATTTCTTAGCTATTGAAGCTTGAATTTTAACTATGCATAATCCCCCTTTTTAATATCAGTTTGTGTATCAGAGACCAAAAATGCTAAGATTCTCTTGAAGAATATTATTTTTCAATCAAAGAATGTAATGACTTTTCATAGATGAATCTTGCCACTTGCCATGTGTAGTCTTTACTCCATAACACAGTGATCCTAGGGTGTTGTGACTGCTTGACACGATACATCACATAATGTATCTGCTATCGGTATTCTCATTACAGAGGGAGAGACAAGTGAGATTGGGAAGTGAGAGTAGAATCGGTCAGATCAAAGTATAAGGGAAAATGGTGAGAAGTAAAAAAACACTATGTGGAAAACCCATATTATCAGGACCTGGAATTCTCCCCAGGTTCAACTGATGCAGGTAGAAAAACGGCTTAATTTCCACCCTATCAAAAGAAAACAGTCTTGTGATCGGAGAAGATGGAGGCTAGAAAAGGAGGTTAGTTTGTTAGGAAGACAAGGCATCTGTAGAAGACATCAATCTGAACCAAAAAAAACTGTTCTTATCCTTGGCTGGAGCAATCTCTCCAGTGTCAGTCCCTCGGGGCACAGGCTGCAGTCAGCACTCCCGAGCTGCTCCATCTGCATTTGGTGTTCTTTGCACCAACTTCAAGGCAGCTCCTATCATGCGGGGAGGCACGGGGATCTTTCCCCTTACACACACCACAGACACTGGTTTTGAACAACTTAGCCAAGCCAAAACTCTTCATCCGAAGTTTCATCTCCAGGGATGGCTTAGACAAT
>Ga0065711_1037397_pt1:5000-19879 | contig 19879 bp, 15 predicted proteins | sample Hoacrofraction12_FD_59098 | JGI IMG/M metagenome (GOLD analysis project Ga0065711, IMG submission 59098) | Hoatzin crop microbial communities from Cojedes, Venezuela - Epithelial fraction 12 v2 (version 2) | ecosystem: Host-associated > Birds > Digestive system > Esophagus > Crop... | reverse complement strand
CATTGCAACAACAAAATCCCAACCAGGAGCAACAGAAAGGAACAAAAAACCCCCATCCCCTCCACCTCCAAACCATTATCTTTTGCCATGAACTAAAAACCAGCAGCTTCACTTGATTTCATTTTTGGTAATAACAACAACAGAAATTTGCATCTGGGCTGACAATGTGTATAGTGAGTGTTAGCCCAGTGTGATTTGAAATTGGCAAGTTACAGCAACCCTCTGGAAAACCAGGATTTACAAGGGAAATGCTGACAAACGCTTAACTACAGTGGCACTTGCTCTATACTATGTAACACATAAAACAGTGAAATGGAACATAAGTCTCTCCCAATTATTGAAAATATTTTGGGGCCGCCTTGTGCTAAAACACTTATTTTCATCTTGCACTTCAGGTGATTCTTTGCTCTCTCAAAACAAATTTTGTTCTAAGCCACCTATCTTTAAAAAAACGCGGCTAATGACGGTCGAAAAAGCAGAATCATTGCTTGTGGTTTTTGGAAGGCTATGTATAATAAGAAGAATTTCAAGGCTGTCTGGACTTGCATGACACCACATTATTGCATGAGCAAAAAACCAATACTGAATGGTAATAACCATTTGTCAGAGGCAGCACAGAGGATTATCTTATAACCCTTTGTGTGTGTGTGTTTGTGTGTATCCTATATAAAGCAATCAGACGCCTTCCAATTTCCAAACACCTGATAATGTTAAAGTTTATTTTATCACAGCCAAGGTTATATTTTCTTTCAACTTCATAGTGACCCTAGGAGGAAGAGGAATAATGGATCGGGAACCTATTATAGCTATTCTGTGTTAAACAGCCAAGTAAAGGGCAAATACAGTTCTGTAGTGGAATCAATCACTGAACCCATCAGTGAGAATGACCCTCCTGGCCCCCACCTTCTTCCCTGTGCCTAAGAATTTGCCATATTCAATCTTTAGGCTCTGAACCCAAATGCCCTTTGAAAGTGAATTTATGATCACTTCATCACACTGTCTATTAGCTCACTTTCTAACAAATAGGATTGAGAAATATATGGCAGGAACTGCAACGGCACATTTCCAACTAATGGTTAAAATGTCAGGGCAATAATGTACAAGTGCGCCTGCCCTCAAACACAAAATCAAACGCAGCTTTGCAAGGGCTGTCGCCATTCCACTTCAGCTAAAGACTTGCAAGCTTCCTTCTTCCCCTTTGCAGGGCTGCCGTTTGGAAGCTGCTGCATCTCATCAGGGCTCGGTTTGCCAGTGCTGTACTGTACTTCATTAGGCAGCTCTATTTAATGGTTTCAACAAAAGCCATCATTTTAGCCCAACTGCCTTGACTAAATTAAAATTTCCAATCTCTGTTTTAGTGTTCTGCAACTGATGTATACATAAGCAAAACTGGTCAACATCTGCCAGGGGGTTGGCCAAAAGTTCTGTAAAGATGTACTTCACATTTCTGAAGCATGTGCAAAGTAACAACGTACTTATCCTCCTGAGGGCTCTCATGATTTTACTTCACCATTTGTTCAGACACACTTTAGCAGCATATAAGCCATACAGTTGATTCTCCCCTTGGTTGCAGTTTTATCTGTAGTGTCATTTTGAGTAATTGGGGTATGGTAGCTGATCAACTTTCAGGTTTCTCATTGGCAGAAAGGGACTGTATTGGCACCAAGAAAGAATATGATGGGTCCTCTCGGTGCCTGAGCAAGTGTCCCTCTTTTGCACTTGGCTACCCAAGGCCATTAGAAAATAAGCTTAATAAAGCAACTCAGTGTATACATCTTAACTATTCCCAGCCAAGGGGATGCAGCTATAGAAGAAATATTTTAAACCAATATGAAAGATGGTAAATGTACATATTTAGTCAGTGATCTGTGAAAGTTTTTGAATTAGTTTTTAAAGCTTTGTTAAGACCAGAACGCACAGATGTTGAAAACAAGTTCAGATGTAGCGACAGATGGTATTTGATTATGAAGCAGACTGTTCATATAATACAAAGATGCTGCTTCTGCCATACACAAGTAACTGCAGAGAGTGCAGTAGAAATTTTGGAAGGCAGAGCAGTTCAAGAGGTTCTTTGTGCGGCAATAACTTTCACGTTTTTCCAGCAGTGCTAGAATTGGGATAATTTCCTTTTTTTTGCAGCCAACACCCTCAATGAGCCCGCTCACCCCACTCCCCCTGCATTTTCGCCCGTGTGGTATAGCTATCTTGCACTTCTTTGATCCTCTTTTCAGGTCATTTGAAATCAGATTAAGGATAAATACGCTTCATTTATATTTATGGAAGAACAAAGTTCCTTAAGGTTAATAAAAACAACAATAATTATTATGTGTTACTGATATTATCTATAAAAAACAATGAAGAGTACCACATTTTGAACAAATCCTGAATTTTGCAAGTGGTGTAACACTTGTACCCAGAATCATAGGGCAGCTGTGCAGGTCTTTTTCTGGGGTCAGCACACATGCCTGTTTCTTGGGGCTGCTGCCACATTTACCTTGTCAAAACCACAGTCACTCCCCTTCCGCTTCCCTCCTCCAAAGAGACGCGAGAATGGTGCTGAAATTTGGAAATATAGGGAAGGAGCCGCGCAAAGGGCAGGGGTGCCCGACATGGGGCACTGGCTTCACCTCACTGCCGAGGAAGGTTCTGGCTGTGGTGGGGGGTCCGGACCCGGGCTGCCACTGCTGTCCCCCAGCACCCACCTGGCGCATGGGCTGCGGGCCCCGGTGCCCCAGGGCTGTTCCTGGCAGAGCCAGGTTCGCCCTGTTGCCCCAGCCTGCACCTCCCAACCTGGTCTTGGCCCCCGCCAGCAGCTGGGGCGGCCACCCTGCCCCTCCCATGCTGCAGCTGGCAGCCGGCCGGAGCCCCGGTGGAGGTCTGCCGAATCTGCTGGAAATTTCTGGAAGGGCAGGAACACTGAGCAGCAGGCCCTTCCCGACGGCGCACACCAGCACCAAGGAGGGGGCAAGCTGGCCTACAGGCAGTGGGGAAATCCCACTCTCTCTGTGGTTCCCCCCAGGTCCTGTGAAAGCAAATGGCCGGGTAAACAGCATCTTAAAATATCATCTCTGGTCACTTGCAAAGAAGCAAAAGGATGGCAGAAAGCAGGGTTTCAGCTAGGAAATAAAACAGGAATGGCAGCAGCATCTCGACTGCGCAACATAAACTGGGGGGCTTTGAGAGGGCTGCGTGGGAAGCCCTTGCTCAGGCTGTTAATGAGTAACGGCGAGGGTTAATGAGTAACGCAGAGGGGGGCTGGGGGCCCTGCTCCTGCCTCTGCGACGGATGGGATGGGCAGGCGGAGGGGTCCCGGGAAGGAGGTGCTGCCGTCCCGCGTCTCTGTTTCGCTGCTGTCGAATGTGGACACGCAGCCAGCGGTGTGGAAAGCTTTGAGCTCAGCCTCTGGAAAGTGGTTGAGGTTTTTCCCTCTGGCACTCAATGCGTGGCAGAGCTTCCCACCTGAGCACCCGCTTTCACCAAAAGGTTGTGATGCATAGGTTGGTGTAAGAAAGTGGTGAATTTTATTTTATATTTTGCTGCTTCTAAACACACAAATTTTGTTAGGAATGGTTTGAAATACACACTTGACCTGAGTGTTCTTATACTTCCAGTCTGTTCGCAATCTAAGGCTAACTCAGGGTGCATGCTTCTCAACTAAGCCTTTAAAGCAGTTTAAACCTCATCCTCTTGGGGTGTTTGAGGTCCACCCCTAACTGTTCTGCGGCTTTCTTAAATATGCCAACAACTATTGCCATGCATGAGGGGCAGATAAGTCTCCAGTCTGAACGGCTGCTCTTCGGGGCAAGTCAGGAAGCTACACAGTCCCTGGGATGGGTGTGTTGTCAGAGCCTTGTGTGGTTACTGAGGAACTGTAAAAATAATATTAAAAAAAATCGAAAGTACCTCCACTTCAGAGAAATCTTGGCTCAGTGTTTTGACTGGAACCTCATCTCTTCCTTTAAAAGCTCTGACCAAATTATTGAGCTGATAAGCGATTCCCCTTGGTTTTACATGTGCTGGCATGAATTATCCTTGAGTGCTGCATATTAGGGTTGTTTTGTACTAAAAGGTGTTAAACACTTGTAATAAATATTTTTCCTTATTTCCCCTAGGACGCAGTTCCATCTCTGGTTGGTGAAGCATAAAAAAGAGCTGTCATGCCCAGTTTTAATAGGCAATAGGATTTCAGGCCCCCAGAGTTGTTTCACAGTCTGGCAGTGGCCATAATGAAACTGGCCACTGTTGCCACAAGACTTTTTCCTCTCACGCGTTCTCCCCTGTTACCTCCCACAGCTGCTTGACTGGCAGGTCTCTTGCAAACTGCAAACATATTTACATTGGAGCCGGTAGTATTTCTTTTGCTATCTGTGCCATCTTTATATCTTTTTTTTTTCTTTCCTTTGCCTACCTAGAGACTCAACCTTAAGTCTAATTTTAAAGAATGAAATTAAACTGTGCAAGTAATTAACTGCCTTTGAGTGCGAACAGCAGTTCATTTTCATGTGTTTTGTTGTGACGCAAATAGCTTGTTTGTTTGTTTTTTCACACTGATTCCCAAATAAATGGGAAAGTACCACTATTGACTCGCCTAGGATTTATTCATGAAAACGCAATCACATCCTCCCAGACTCTGGGCAGAGCGAGGTGGGGGGGTTCTTTCTCTGCTCGAGAGTCAGAGTCTCACTCTGCTCTGCAGCTCTGGAAAGAGCCAGGCTAACCTAAGCCAACAAGGATTCGTAGCAGTGTCTAAAAAAAAATTAATATGTAAATAAAACATACCTCTTTGAGGTACCTGTATGCTAGTGATACTACTAAGCTGTACACAAAAATGAGCATTGCAGCGAACGGTGGGTTTTCTGCACCCGCCAATCGATCAGGCTTTACTAGGCAGCTTCTCCAAATGCCCCTGCCCCCTGAAAAGCTGGCAGAGCAGGCAGGTCTTGCAACGCGCCCGGAGGGTCAGAGGCTTGGACCACACACGGACACAACCCTCCCAACCCCCCAGCCCTTTTTAGCTAGCAGCTCTGCCACCACCATGGGAGCCCTCCATCCCCATTCAACAATAAGCTTTATCAAAGATTCAATTTATTTTCCATATTATGTTCTTAAAATAAATGCAGTGCCATATTTTAAAACTGGGTTAGTCTGGGGAAACACTATAACCCACTGCAAAGAGTGACGGACTTGTTTGCCGTTATTTCCTACACGTAGCCAGTTGTATGCTGCGACTCACCCATCAGTTCCCTTTCCCGCCGAACAAAGAGGGAAGACTGGATCAGAAGGGATCATCTCCATAGAAATTGTGTTGGCACAGCCTAGACTGGGCATAAATAAGGGTACAGACCAAGGAAACGAAAGCAATTAACTCTTTCAGGCTCTCAAATCACAAAATGCAGTCTTCTACGGTTGGCTTCTCAGTAATGCGATGTGTAAAAGACCCCAGTTCCTAGTGACGGTCTCGGTGACATAAAATTGCTGTATTTGCCTTGGTCAGGGATGATTCATGTCTTCCTTATGATTTTTAAGCTAGAACATAGTATCTTCCTTATTGTAAAAATTCCAGGTATTAGGGGAACTGAGGATTTCCAAGCACAGATGGCCAGATCTGCAGAATTTGGATCATTTCAGGGTGCTTGAAGCCTGGGAAAGTTGATTTGGCCCTCTGCAATGACAGGGACTACTTGCCAAGTTCCAGTCTAGCTCTGAACTCCTGCGGTATTCTGAGATGCCAATAGCTAGGATTTCTTATTTAGAGATCTGTGTGCTTTCCACTGCAGGGTAAAATGGCAGATAGAGTCTTGTGTTTCACAGAACTAGTACATTTGAGAGAAAAACTGATCAGGGGACAGAGCGAGCTAGCAATTACCCATGCAGCTTGTATCCTTTGGTCCATTAGCTGGGCACCCGAGGATGATCTCCCTCTCCTTCATCTAGTTAAGTCTTGACAGCTAACACAAAAATGAGCCCTCCCACGTAATCTCTATTTGCTTTTGTAAGCCTTTGCTAGGATGTGCTTAACCACCTGCCTGGTTTTAGTCTCCTCACCCTCTCTTTGGCTTCTCTCTGTACAAAGAAAGCATTTTCATGGTTTCCCAGCAGCTCCCTCCTGGGATTCCTGTGCTTGCTCTGAAGCAAGATTGGCAGAGGACCTCCTCAAGGCTGGAGGCTTTCTGGAGCAGGTGAGCCAGGGACCTTGACGCGCTCCTCCTTTCGGACACTGTCTGCCCTGCTCCCCATGCCATGGTCTTAGCAACCTCCCGAATACACAGACAATTAGTAAGTGCTGTGGGGCAGCCAGTTCCTTAAGAAATGACTTGAATGTCAGGTATTTTTGACCTGAAGATGCTTCTAGTATGTTGGTTTGGTAATATGGATGGACGTGAACTAGGAGAAGCCATTTGTTTACAGTAAAATCAGAGAAGACCTTACACCTAAATGACTATTAGTTATGGAGATGCAACTTCATGACCTTCCACAGATCTCCTTCATACCTGGTGTTGATGTGGCCCAGAAAATTCAACTCCAGTTGTATACAGTTTTAATTGCTGTTGCAGATATGAAGTATTTATTTGGTTGTTACAGCGTAGCTAAAGCTGGCTTCAGGCTCCAGCTCAGCTCTACAGTGTCTTGAGGCTGAATCAGGGAAGATTCTGAGAATAAATTACCTCAGATGAAAATATATTTTTAACACGCTCCTTCTCCAAAATCAGAAAATTGTTGCATGATTGTGTGATCCAAGCTACCATCTTACTGCCATCTGCACCAATTCTAAGCCAAAGAGAGACCATTCATATCTGAAACGGGGGCAATAATGTAAACCAAAGGTTCACTCAACCTCAAAATTTTAAGATGCATATGAAACAGCAGAAATAGCAAAGGATTGGAGAAAAACAATGAACAAATGAGACTTGCATTTTGAGGAAGCGTGTAAGAACAGACTAGTTACATATAATGCTAATGATTATACGGCTTGAAAAGGTAGTGATCTCAGGAGTGACAGATTGTCATGAAAAGAATGGAGAATGGTATCTGGACATTACCATTAACAAAGGGCAAATTGATAACAGGAACAACTGTGAACCACATCAAAACGAGACCTCTCCTACGTTCACCCAACTTGTGGAACTCCCTGTTGCAGGACACCAGCATGGCAGGTGTATCCAGGAAATAATTAAACATCATAATTAAAAGTACTTTCTAGCTGACGTTGGCTACATTAAAGGGCTGTCTGTGCCTCAGACATAATGTGTCTCTTGCAGGGAGTTATTCCTTGTCTGATGGGCTATTGCAAAATAACTTTCATTATCTTAACCGGTGCTGGAGGCAGGACACCGGATTAGATAAATCATTATATCCATTTTGCAAGAGGGCTGGCAGTTTCATTAATAAATAATTTGAACTAAGGGGAAAAGAGAACCATCAGAGGACTACAGTGTTAGGCACAGCCTGGCCACAGCAGGGAGGTTCAGTGGTTCGCCTCTTAATGTGGGGCAACATAAACTTTTGGAAATAAATATAAACGATGGCAATGAGCTTGTAATTTATATTTTATTTTGCACAAGCTTGCATATATACTGCACATACATTCAGTTTAGAGAAGATGGAAGGCACACAAGGCAATTGAACTACTGTATCCTTTAAGTGGTACAAAGCAAAAAGGTAAAAGTCTGGAGAGTATACAAAAGCTTTAAACACACAAAATAAAATCCACCCCCCCAAACATTTTTCCTGCGTTTATCTTAAATTTAGTAGCTGCCAAGCTAGAATTGTAACTTTTTTTCAATCAATTGTCTACTGCACCTTTTTTTCCGAACGGACAGGGGAGTCTTATTGTTTTATCTTGTCATCAATTAATATTACAGTACATCCTTGGTAATACAAAATTGTACACCTTCATCAAATAAATTAGGATAAATTAAACCAATAAATTATGCAAAGTCTTCAGAACAACAGACAACAACAAAAAAATCCACAGTTGAAATTGCCTCTAGCTAAAAAATAAAATAAAAAAAAATCAAAAATTGACTTTATCAGTTCAGTTATTGTACTATCTTCAAATTAAAGGGTCTTTATTACAAAAAAAAAGCTTAATAATGCTATTTACAACATATTGCTAAATAATATAAAGGCAGTGTTTTGTCACTTTTGTAACTATATACATATGAGTAATGGCTGGGACAACATCAGTTTAAACCTTAACCTTTGACTCTTCTGGGCAGCATTAAACCAACCTAAAGAGGCTTTTTTTTATTCCGTCTTTTCTAGTTTCTGACTCTTACATGTTACACGGTAATGAGATGGTTATTGTGTTTGTCTAATATCTCACTCGAGTGGTACAATTAATGCAGAAAGAATGGATTTTAGAGAATAATGTAAGCTTGCTGTTTCTTCTAAATTTGTTTCTACATGTCCCAGTATATTTGTGCATTCGGAAGGTGGCTGCTTGGGGAGAGAGGTGACTGTGGCTCAGATGAAAAGACTAAATGAAGTCATAGTGCCACCACCTTTCATACACTAAAAAGGATATTCCTAAGAAGATACAAAGGTTAAATACCAGTTTTCATCCCAGCTCTAAATATGAGCATTTTTAGCTTCAGTTTATAGATGGTTTACAACCAACAGTTCTACAGAAAACAAAATTGCATTTCCTTCAACAGAACATTTAAGTGCAATACAGTAACTGCTTACTCATATAAACCAGTTACATTCCTTAAGGGGAGCTTTTTGAAAACAATGCGTATTGGAATTTTCAAACACACAGTTGGTACCAGAAGGAAACATTTGCACTATTAACACCAATGATTGCTATATAATACACATGGCAAATATAGTTTTTGCTTTCACTTCTCATGTACAGTGCTCATTTTGGGGGTTTTGTAAACCACTTTCCATTTTTTATATATATATATATCTTTCTGTATATATATATATGTATAATCTTTCAATGCTGCTGGTGAAAATCCTATCTTTAAAGCCACAAAATCTTCACCTTTATTTCTTAATTAATATTAACCTGTGGAAAAAAAAATTTTTCTATTAACTGACTTCATATACATAGAAAAAAATTCTGCAATTTTACAGAAACTGTATTACCCATTCCCTTGACATCTGATGAAAGAGACTTAACTTTTAAAAGTAGAGCTGGATTTTCAAGAATGCTTTCAACTATCTATACAGTTACTGTAGTGTTTCTTATAAATTCAGCAGATGTTTTCAGAATGTAGTTATTAAAATCTTATGTCTTTATGCAAGAACAGCCATACGATTCAATATTTACATTGCTTTATAAAAGTTCCCCTCGATTTTCAATGTTCACCCACATACCTGGTACAGTAACAAAGATTCTGCAAACTTAAAACACTTTAATTAAATAATACTCAGAGGCACAAAGCAAACCTCAGGAATACATGGGTGAACACTTCCTTAAATAATTACTACATTCTAACATCTTCCACGTGTTTACCATTAAGCGTGAAACGTTCCCATTAAACAACCAGAGATACAGTAAGAATTAAATGTTTTGTAGTTTCAAATAGAACATTCTTTTCACAAAACATAACAAATGTCTAAAATAGGTTCTTAATCTAGATAGGAAAAAGGTAAGCTTTTCACTTCATACGCATATTTTGTGTGTGTGTGTTTCTGTGTATATATACATACATACACCCACACATTTTGTCTTGGTGTGTGTGACTACATATGTATATGTATATGCACATATGTCACGTATGAAATATTGCTTCTATACTACTTTTCATCAGGCTAAGAAAACACAAGATTTGCACCACAGTTACAAAAAATTGGCTTCTACAAGAATTTTCAAAACTTGAATGCTGCTCAAACAATTGAGAAAAAATAATTTGCGTTATCAAACTGTTCTAAAAATTCTCTTCTTCAAAAACGTATTCTCCTGCTTTGTTTTTTTTTTTTTTTTCAATTTTTAAAAAGACACAAAATATGCATAGCTATCAACATTATGTCAAACAGCCGGGAAAAAAAAATATCAGTGTTTATTGCAGCTGTAGTAATTGAAAAATAAAGTTTAAAAGATGAAAATTGTAAGCCACAGAAGGCACAAGAACAATTGTACTTGTGGGGGAAAAACTGGTATTTTGAAGGATTTATTTAATCCTTCCGCTGGTGCATTTAAGGTCTAGGCACAGACTATAACCTCAAGTTTATATGCAGAAATAAATCTGAATTAGCAGTAAATGAATGGCAACATGGGGTTTCTAGATGGATTTTGAAATTCTTTCCCTATGTAAACTTTTCATGACAATAAAAGTAGCCTCCTGCCTTTTAGCCATTTTCAGTGAAATAATATTGAGATAATTTGAAGGAAACTGCTTTCTACTTAAAATTTAGTAGCAGCTATGCCATGTATTTATTATTTTAGGTGTATTGGGAGGCACAAAGGCAATATGGCTATAAAATGCAGAAAAAACACATCACTGAAATGATCAAATTATCATTTATTCCTTTTTCAGACTAAGGAGTTTTTTATTTTGCTTTTAAGATGAAATTTCTACTCTTAATTCCTATGCCTCATTTACTATTGAGATTATGCTACTTATAAATAAATAAATAAACGCAACAACATCAAGTGTTGAGTACACAATTTCACTTATTTAGATTATGTGAATCACATTGCAGCCAAATAATAATAATAATAATAACAATAATAATAATAATAATAATAAACATAATAAAAGTAACGGTAAAATCACAGATTGAGATGGTAACTAGTAGTATGTCCACATAGTATGACTAAAGTATGGCTTTGCTTTCTTATGTCCAAGGTGACAATGCAGTGTTATATTTTGTGTCTGATGGAATGGCAATGATGAACTTTTACTGTATTAAAACTTGAGCATTTTATGCCACTTCTTCCCATAAATCAAAAAAGTGCATGAACACAATTTTCATCCTTTCTTACTCAGAATTCATTGGAGTTACATCTTTATGAAGTGTAATGTTTACCAAATCATGCACACACACACAGAGAAAAAAAAAAAGAAAACAAAAGAAAATGGAAGAAAAGAAAAGAAAGAAAAAGACACATCCTGTCTACTGTGAGGATACATACAGTGTTAGGTACTCCCAGGGAGTCTAAGATCACGAAGATTTGTTTTGCTTTTATAATGCATAGTGAAAATGTTGGCACTTCATCCCATGCTATTGTCTGCATTGCCTATACTCCACAGATACTGCCAGTGCTTGAAAAGAATGACAGGGAATTGTAGGATTGTGCTGTTTAATTTGAAGTCAGCAGGTTTTTAAGGCTTTCTGCTAACAATAATTGCTTTCATACATTTCTGTCTATCAGCAGTACTTGTAAATGAAGTGAAATTGCAATGATCAGGTCAGCTCTTTAGTCACATGGGTAAACTTTCACTCTCCAAAGTCAAAATGTAATTTTAAAATAAAGAAATAAGATACCAGTATCCTCGATAGTCTAAATATAATTCACAGCTAATTAGGAACTTCCTCTAGATTCAGATTGAATTATGTAGGGGAAAATACTATTGACGATAACAATAAATTCTTACTGCATCCGTACAAAAGACGACAGAGAAAATGACAAATACAGAGTGCCACAGCATATTCAACCTTCCCCCAGACTTCTGGAGATGATACCTTTCTGAAAACGTGAGACAAGGAGAGCCACTGAAGAAAGCACGACAACTAGCAGCTAGCTTTCTTTCCGTCTGCTGACATATCGTGGTATAGCATTCAGGCGAACCCAGATCCACCGTAGACTTTACACTGTAGCTCAGCTTTTGGTCAGGACTAGTTCCAGCTTCAGAAGACAAGTGCAGTGTGTTGCTCAAATAGATTTTTTTTTTTAAAAGCTGCACTTACTGTAATTTTTGAAATCCAATTTGGCTTTCTGAACCCTGCATAGCCAGGAGGACACTGATTTTTCTATATGCTTGATTAGATTTTTATTAAAATGTAACTTTTATTCTTCTGATTAGGAAAAGACTAATTATATTTTACAGCTACAAACAGGTTTTCTTTCCTTCCTTTGCCTCAGCACTGTGAGGTGAAGACGCTTTCTTCTACTATATCTAAGATCATTCAAAAAGTGCTTTTCAGGACAGATGTCAAATACAGCCAGAAAACTTTCTATACTGGAAAGGGGATTTTTGGGGATACAATGGACTAAGAAAAGAATAAATTTAGGGATTAATGCCACTTAAAGTAAGACTGAGACACGGCAGTATAGGATGCTGAAGGTTTCATTTTTACTCTATGGAGAGTGAAATGCTTCCACTTTAATAAGCTGACCGTATTCCAAAATTAGTGTGGTTGATACAATATTGTGCATGAATTACTGACCTCACCCTGCAAGAACGATATCTGATTTGTGCAAACGTCCCTTGCTGCAATTTAGAGAAACAACAACCTGGTATGTTGATTACTGACGCAGGGTATTCATCATTTCTGTAAGGAAAGCATGAAGAACAGGGTTTGCTTTTTTGGGTATCACTTCTTGGAGTGAGTACCTAAAATAGATGTTGTAGTTTTTTGAAATATGCAACAAAATCTAGTTATTGGTTAAAAAGTATATAAAATAATAAAAAAAAAAGCTCTCGAAGCTTATGAAGTGACTCCACAGAGTTCAGACCTTTAGCAGTATAAACATAATATAAACTTCATTGTCTGTAGTATTGTGCCATGACATTAGTCTCACTAAGACAAAATGCCACTTTGCAGCAAGCAATAAATCTGACAAAGCATTTTTAAACATAATGCCCTAACTTGCTAAGACAGGCTTTTACACGCTTCCAAACTCTTCTCCCTGAAAATCAACCCCATTGATTCTTCAAATGTTAAGGGTCTCGGGCTAACGTAATCCAAAGGCTGAAGTAAAATAACCATCCCCTTGGAACCGAACGAAAACTTAAATCCAGAAGGGATCACAGTCTTAATTTCATATACATATATATGTATGCGATACACATATATATGAAATTAAAATAGAGACACACATGACTTGGGCATCAGAAGGGGACTGCTACTTTCATACATTCATAAATAGCTGCTGAACTCTCTACTCATGAAGAAGCTCTTGTAGGCAGTTTGGGGATTTGAAAATCTCGGGGACCTCACTGTCCAGCTTACAGATGACCTTGTATATGGCCTTCTTCCAGGAAGGATCAACATCTTTGCCTGCGATAATGGCATTGAAAAACTCCCGTAACGTGATCTGAGCCACTTCCAGGAATCTCTCTGGAACCTGCTGATACAAGGAGACAATGGCATTAATACAGTTTTCAATTTCAAGTCTCTGGTTCTTCAAAGGAAACTGAGCTAAGTTCTTTCTTTCAGAAAGGGGCTTACATAGCACCTGCATTTTCTAAATGTGGCAGCCTTCTATTCTCTTATGCAAAGCTGTTATATATAGTACTATAGCAATAACTTTTATAACATGTGTTAGAGATCTCTGTAAAGTCTACTGACAGAATGTAGGTAACAAAATGTTACTGTCTGAGTTTGGAGAGTGGGGGATTTATAGGATATAATTAGCAGGAGTGGAAACAAACACAATTGTCTTAAAGGAGAGAAATCTCTACTTGATAATTTTACCCATGCATTTATGGTTATGTTCTCCTCTCCGTGTGGGAACTAATATGAAAGTTACGCATGCACAGAAACCCCTCTCTATCTCTGTGCTTAACTTTGGTCACAGCCAGTGCTGAAAGCTACCAAAGAAATGGTATCTCTGAACGTTGTTCGTAGTTTAAAAACTAGCAAGCAAGCCTTCAGCTAACGGCTTGCTTCTGTGGCTGCTGTGCACGAGACGCCCATCAGATGGCTTTCTCGGGGGACATTACGGTCTTCCCTTCTTTTTCAGAAGCCCACAGGTGAAACCCTGACCTCTTCAATGGGTGCACTGTACTCCAAGTAGCTACTGAGCTCAGATGCATCAAACTCATCTGGGTTTTATAAATGTCACTGTCACTTCACGGGTGAGCCAAACAGCCAGCTATCAGGGGCATGACGCTCTCAGAAGCCCCTGAACAATGGGTGAATGTTAAAAACCACAGTTACCTCCAAACTTTGGTAACTCATCCTAAATAGTTGCCTCAGGCAACAGCACCACCTTCTCACCCTCTGCCTTAAATGATTCGAAAGCAATCACTATAATGAACCATAGGTCAGTTGCAAGGTTGAGGTCATCTCCATAAAGGTATTATTTTCCATTTTTATTACGGAAATATGGCTTCGCAGCTCACAGCCAGCCAGTGACCAGCATGTTTATAATAGCAAGTATTCCCTCACTGCTATTCTTTGCCCACTCCAGCAAGAGGAGTTGTCTGACCTGCAGTAGAGGCTACTTCAACCATTTCTGTGGCCAATGCACACCTGGGCAGATCTCACTCCTTTACTGAATGCAAGTCACATTGCCAGATCAGGGCCAGCACCTTATCCTCTACTTCAGGCTTTTGTTCTTCTCCCTTTAGCAGCCACTTTCAGAAAACTTGTCTGGAAATGTATGTGTTTGATCTGACACGATAGGGCTCTGGAGCCTCACTCGCCTCTCAGCGTTGGGGAAACACTAGCAGTTTGCTAGCCACGTTTTGCCAATCGGGTGAACATGAGATCAGCTCCCCCTGACACCAGCCGACAAACTCTGCTTCCAGCAGCCCCACAGCCCACACAAGTCCTCTGTCTACCTCCAAGAGTGAAATCCAGCCCCCCCACATTTTTCTCTGCTCCCAAAGACAGGCTGCCTGTTGGTGAAATTTTTCATTCAGTGGGGCCCACAGAAAGAGACATTTTTACAGATGTTCTATTCCAGCAGTGATTACGAGGGAAGAAAATAATTATTACATTTCACTTATTCCAGCTCAAAGAAATAACTTTAAACT
>Ga0065711_1037396_pt1 | contig 19880 bp, 7 predicted proteins | sample Hoacrofraction12_FD_59098 | JGI IMG/M metagenome (GOLD analysis project Ga0065711, IMG submission 59098) | Hoatzin crop microbial communities from Cojedes, Venezuela - Epithelial fraction 12 v2 (version 2) | ecosystem: Host-associated > Birds > Digestive system > Esophagus > Crop | place... | reverse complement strand
CATGAGGTAGAATTTCTTCCCTCTGAGGGTGACGGAGCACTGGAACAGGCTGCCCAGGGAGGTTGTGGAGTCTCCTTCTCTGGAGATCTTCAAGACCCACCTGGACAAGGGCCTCTGCAGCCTGCTCTAGGTGGCATTGCTTCCGCAGGGGGGTTGGACTAGATGACCCACAGAGGTCCCTTCCAACTCCTACCATTCTGTGATTCTGTAACTTCTGCCTTGAGTCATAAACCAATCCATCTACTAAAACAAGCCATTACATCTGCACATTTAAACAGCATACTATTAACACTCATTTTGAGATCACAGAAGAGACCGAACCGAATTAGGCCTTATTTTAATGGGAAATAATCCAGAGCCAGTAGCAAGATCAGCTACGTTTTGTTACAATTTCGAATAAGTAAATCTTAAAAAGCTGAATCAGATTTTAGCATCTTCTGTAATGCTGCAAGTGTGCTTATTTTCTCCTTGATAGGGCTTGTCATTTCTCCTAAGCTACTGTAATATTTCCGCTAAAAAGTTCCCTATGCTGAAGGGGGCATCCAGGTGGTGTTCTGTCTTCCTTCCACTGGGATCTGGCTACAGATCCCTCTTGCAGTGCAGTTTTCAACACAGAAAGCAGCATATTGCTCCGAGTACAATATCCGCTCATCCTGACACTCACAAAAAGCAAAGCGAAAAGCAGCTCCACTGAACTTTGTTTTATTGGGACAGCCTCCGTTAACTTCTGAAGATGTTGCCTTTTGAAAAGACAACGGCAGCCAGGGAACGAGCAGATTAACTGCAGCAAACAGGCAAAGCTTGTCCCCCTGTGGTATGAGGAACATACAGAGCTGACTTGAGGCAGGCTAGGAATAAGAGCTGGGGCTTAGTTCAAGTGGCAACACGCACAGCGCCTGCACCGAGTGGCAACACTGCTCTTCCCCACTGTTTACAGACAAAACTTGCTTTCTTAGGGAGTAACAGCACACCAACATACACATACCCACCTGAACTGTAAAAGCCAAAGTGACAGCTGGGGATGAACAGCAATGCAACAAAGTGGTGTTAAACTGAACTACAAGCTAGGAAAATATACAATCCTAACTCAATTTCTGTTACGACAAGATGCGTGCAACCACAGCATCATACAAAATCAACTGAGTTTTAGATTATCTGCACTTTGAGAAATTAACGTATTTGCTTTAGCTCAATAGGTACAGAAACACAAAAAGAAGTAGTAATCACAGAATATAATAATTTATTATCAAGTGATAATAATTGCTGACTCTTCGAACAAGTAGAATAGCCTCAATAGTACATTCAGCAGCAAAAAGATACGTCCTACCCTACATACACTGGAGTCTGAAAATTTTCAGACCTTTTTACAGGATATCTGACATTCCAGAAATTACCTAAATTGTTTCCTAAGCAACTATTCAAGATCCTGCTGATGACTACGAGGAGGAATTTATCAAAGACAAAATAATAAGATCTTTCCATTTTTAACAATTGATGGATTACTATTTCTTGCTGTAGAATTTGTTCTGTAGCTCAAAATATTAAATACTTTAAGGGGGGATAGACTGAATTCAAGGAGAAAGCTACAGGTAAACATTCTATGCCAAAATGGTAATTCAGTACTTCCACATATATCAAGAAACGCATGACTTAATTGCTTGTGCATCAGGTCCACAGACTTGCATATTTTTGTATTTGCATTTCATACACAATTTTCTGGCCAAGATCTATTTTTTTAGTGGTTTTTGTTTTTTTTTTTTACAGCATCAGAAATTTGCATATTCCCCATAGGACTGTAGATGTCCATCAAGGCAAACAGAGCTTTTCTCTTCCAGTCTTTGTAACAGAGTATGCGTGCGTGTGCATGTGCAAGTGTACATGTGTGTATATATACACACATACACAACGGCATATCTATACATCCACCCACGTGCCTGCATGTGCAAATAGGAACTTGCACTCAGAAGTGAAACAGCAGTAGCACTCTTCTAACTAATGATCGGTTTCAAACGTCTGTTGAAGATCTGAATACAGTCTTACTGGATCATGGATGGATATGCTACACAGGTTACTTCCTACTGAATGTTTTGATGGAAGATGTCTTTTGCAAAATGTTGGTTCTGAATAAAGTATCCATTATTTCTATGTTTTAAAGCACAATTTTTAAACCATTTATCAAAATAGAATTCGCTATTTTAATTTTTGAGATGACTAAAACTGGACTAAAATGTAATCAGTTGACAAGCTAACCACTTCAGGAATTATCTTGTTGGAAAATTTAAATTAGTTTGTGCCACTTCAAAATAGTAAAAACTCTTCTGTAGCAACTAAGAATCCTGCAAAATGAAAAACTAAGAGTATATTAAAGCTGGAGTAGTGCTTTCTTTTAAACACTCTAAAAGCTCTATCTAGACATAATTTACAATAATTCCTTCTGTTTCACATTTAGGAAAAAAAACTTCCCCCAGTAGCCCATTAAATGTATCTTTTGTCAAAATACAGACATGGCGTTTTCAAGAGTCAGCTTTTTCAGCTGACACTGCTGGCTGGACCACAGTAACACAAGAAATGTGCTCAAATGCTGCCTATCTAACTTTACGGTTCAGTCTGCTCAAAATGTAAAAATTCATTCCAAAACTGCATGAAAAAAAGAGATGGGGAAAGGATATTGGGCCAGGTAGCAATCAACGCTGCAGCAAGCAAACTAGAACAATCAAAAACTCTGAAACTATTTGCCCTCACATTCAAAAGGAACTCTATACAAAAGCTCTTTCTCCTTACTGAAGGATACTGAGAGTTTTCCCAGGAAACTGTGAACTACTTAATTCAAGACCTTCCAAAAGAGAGCAGAAAACAGCTCATGCTGAAACCTCAGCTTAAAATAAAACCTAAACTTTTAAATCCGCCCTTGGAAAGCAAATTATTGAAAAAAAAAAAAAAATCTCACTACAGCAAAAGATGTAAGTATGCACTGAGACCCCAGAAGAACAGAACTGTTAAGGCCACTTCTGGTCCTCTCCTCTCTTGGAGAGTGTTTTTCTTTAGCTCTAAAGGAAGGAATGGGAATAGCAGGTAAATCTAACAAAGACATAATACCAAATGGGATGGGGTAACAATGCACATCATAGAAGTTATCCTAGCTTTTCTCTGCTATCCTAGATTTTCTCTGCTTCTTGCCTTAAGCTGTTGCGGCAAGGAAAGGGGAAAAAAAAAAAGGCACAAGAAAAAATTAAGAAGCAGTTATATTATTTCCACATGGACTCCATGACAGTTGAGTTATCCTAAAAAGTACTTTAAAGTTCAACTGAATTCTCACAACTATCATTTTCATTTACTTATTGCCCCAAACAATGGACTGTACTAATCTTTACTTAGGGCAGGCTATTTACTGAATATCCTAAATTGAAGTCCTTTCTCTTTCAATGATAAGGTGTTAACAAACCCACGCTAAACACTATTAAAACAAGTCCCATTAATTTACCTTTCCGTGTTTCAAGAAAACCTATTTAGTTTTTGTAGCAGGAACCTTTGTGAAAGACTTTGATCAAGATGAGAAACGATGCCTCTGAACAGACACAACGGCCTCTGAAAAGTACAGTGCAAACAAGACTAATTTACAGCACTCTCCCACAGCCTTCAAAAGAGGTAGCTCATACTGTTACAAGAACACTAACACTTACACGTGACATTTTCTGTGTATAGAAACAGAGGCAAGCATCTCCCTTTACCCTGGCATATGTGAAGTACAGTTAACAGGACAAAGTTTTTCAGTGATTTTTTGCCTTATTTCTTAAAAGTTGAAGTATTCCTAATTCATCAGTTCTGCTGTTTGCATTTCAAAGGCCATCATCATCAAGAATCTACAGAAAGAACCTATACATGTATTGAAACAAATCTTTCCTATATATGTAATACCACTAGGAGCGCAAAATGGAAGCTCGTGGTCAAATCCAAGAAGCCAAGAGCGCAGCACTGAAGTGTTTCGGTGGGGAAAACTTTATATGACCATTTTAAGTAACATGTTCAACCTACAACAAACGTGGAGGAAACACAGTAGCCTTCAGGGCACCTAGTCTTTGAAAGCATTCCAACACAGCAACATCCTTACTAGCCCTGCTAAACCAGCTGACCGCACAGTACTCCAGCAAGTGGCAGGACCCTGCCGACAGACAAAAAGGCAGGATCATGCATCATAGCAACAGCAGGTCATGAACTTGGTGTAAGCCATTAGGCATCTAGAGCTAAATTTTGTGTCTGAGCAATGAGTGCATTGAAATTATCTGCAATTATTATGCAAACCCGTCATTTTTAAGAATACTGACTTTTGTAACGCTGTTTTCAGTGTGTTATCACAGATGAAGTTGTGGACCAAGGAAGAAAGGAAATATTCCCATGCAATCTTTTCTTTACTAACTGAAAGGTAACTAATGAACAATAAGTGGCAGTGATTTTCTTCAAGACAGCCATTCAATTAAGTCTTACTACAGTCTGTTTTTCCTTAAATGTTGAAGAGAATCCATACGGTTGCCTTGAAATGCCGGTAAACACAATTTCAATTTTGCAGCTTTGTCTACAAAGACCTCCCTCCTGAGCAAGCATCAACGAAAGTAATGAAGCTAAACTGGCAAAACACCGTTTTCTAACCAGCGTTTTTGAATCCTGAACTAAAAACCAGGACATGGATTTCAGTCAAGCTTCCAAGATCAGTATTTGTTTAGTTAAAACAGGAAAAAGTCCCAGGCCAGTGTTTTAGGAGATTTTCACTTTTATTTTAAGTAACAGCTGTCACAGCAAATGACAAGGAAGAAGTTACCTCTACCATTATAAATTACTCCACACAGCTGTGGCATTTAGAAACAAAAGAATCTATAAACATCTAGCTTGCATAATAAACTAAAAAGTAATACACCCTTTAAAGAAAACACCTTTAATAAAAACGTTTCAGAGACTACTACTCAGCGTGGGCAATAACAATAAGCATTAACTTTGTGTAGGAAGCATTCTGCAATTAAGAGCCCACAGCACAAATAAAAACAATGCAACAACCCCCTCACGCAGATTTGCTGAAGACACTTCATTGAAATAGGGAATATAAGGCAATCCTTGTGAGATAAATACTGACACTTCTCTGTAACACTTTTTCCCCTCTTCTGAGGGCATTGGCTTGTTTAAACACATGCTTATGAGGACATGCCATAAGATTTCAGTAGTGACGCAGGATATCACAACTTACAGCTCGGTACCTTCAAGGCCAGAAACAAGAGTTTTCCATGAACAGAATGACAGGAAGACTGCCAGCTCCTTAAGGTGGAAGTTACACGATCTTGCCCTTTGCCTAGAATCTCCCCCCAAACAACAGCTCTGAAAGTTGCAAAATCTTAAAGAATTTAGGTATTAGATACACTTAGACAATGTTTTTACTGCTTTAGGTTCAGTTTTTCATTGTTACATAATATGCAATTGGGTTCCTTCAGTAAAACAGACCATGCAAACTGATGACGTGCTACTTACCACTGAAAGCACAAAGTTGAGAAGAGCTGTTCCACTATGGAAGAGGATTGTCACTAATGTTGTAACTGTAGTAAACAAGAGGCTCACATTGCGACTCATCACTATCCACAGAGACTCCAGGATCTGGAAAAGGAGGGGGAAGCAAAGGCAAAGTCAGGCGCCAGACGGTATTAGCTAGGACAGAGAACTTCTTACAGAGCGATTCATCTCCATCAAGTCACACAAAGATCACATTTTTCAAAAATATCATCTTCCCTCACTCCTAAATTACAGCAGGTAATACCAAGTGAACACGCCTACTTTACCAGAGACCAGTTTCTAGGCAGATGGTTACAAGGTTTTAGAATGTTTCTTCCAACACTCAAAATTATTTAATTATGCAAAACTGCAAAAAATCTAGATGCGGTGACACTTGTTTATTGCAATCAACATCACCATCAATTGAAAGCAGATCTTGTCTTGGTAAAGAAACCTCATTTCAAAAGCAGAAATGCTAAAACACAAAGAGCAAGGAGTAACATCACAAGGTAGAAATACATCTGAATACAGCTTCAAATCAAACAATAGAATTACTACTTTAATAAATTGGTTTTAAAAATGTTTATGGTAACAAGATGCATGATTTTTATAATGACTGCAGACAACTACACAAGTTGTGACTTTGAGTAGGGATGCATCAGTTAGTCAAGCAATTATGGAAAATAAATCAAACTGCTAGACAATCTATTAAATTTTGTACTGCTTTGGGGAACTGATTGCTTATTAGCTACTGATAATAGAGAGCAGTTTTGAGACATGCCTTTAAACACAGAATACCCACTACAGCCAAATTAATTTATGTATGGATGCAGACACATGAATCTGAATAGGGCAACAACTTCATGAGGCATAAAGGCATGGCACAGCATGGCACACGGAGGCATCGTAAATGCAGTGCACAGTAGTTTCATAACAAATATTTCACTCAGTAAGAACGTATTAGCCAAAGTAATTCAAACATATAAAAGAAGCAAGGTTACAAACAGAATGCCATACCTTCTTTCAGACTAATATAACTGGAAAAAGCGTTTAAGTTCTGACACAAAAGCCCTTCTCCAGGTTTAAAGCTGTAAGTGAAGACTTGTAAACCAGCAATAGTTACTCTTGGTTTAATGAATATCTTAATCAATTACACTGAATTAAAACAAAAAAAACCCCAAAACACAAAAAAACTGTAGCTGGCATTTGTAGAGCAAACATAGGAGCGTGAGCCATGTGATTGCCTCTCCTTTGGAACTGAGTGAAACATATAGAACATAATTTATTAAGCATAAACTTTGGAGGGAATAAGTGCTGGGGGATGTGACAGGGAATTACAACACATAGTAAAACCAGACACATCTGCTTAGTTCACGCTTCTTACTATTTAATGGGAATTATGAATTTTAAGGCTCATCTTCTGAACAGATTTATTAGTCTCTCTTGAGAATTCAAGTGAGGTTAGAAGCGAAGAGGATGTTCTGCTGAAGTATGTTCCTCCACTGGTACCTGTCCCCCTTCTATGAATTAAGCATTCATTCTGGGGGTGCAGCAGTGCTGCAAGCTCATGCAGCTGCCAGGTAAACTTATTAAATGTACATTACACTATGAGGACTGTAAACACAGAAGACAAGTGATTTTTGAGGGAACAGTTTTGCAGCTAAAGCAGAGATCTTTCAGTTGGTATTCAGTAAAAACAACATGCTATTGCTAATAACAGGCTAACTGTGCAAGGCTCCAGTCCCAGGTGTTTAAGCCTGGTACTAGAACTTTGGGTGTGGAGCTTGGTGCTGCAGGTCTCCTGTTACAATGTAGCGTTTAACCACAGAACAGCAGCCAAGGCCTTGAAAATAGGGACACAGCTTGAAAACAAAGGCCCCTGAAACATAAGCAGTTCACTGAGAAAGAAGGCACTGAAGACGCACCACCTTAGGAGCTGGGAAAAGACTGCTTTTGCTTTAAGAAAATGTGGTAACAACTAAAGAAGGGGGAAAAAAAAAACCCAAAACTGAACAGGCAAGCAACAGTGCAAGGCACCTGCCATGACCTGGAAAAGTAATGCCTCTCCACGTATCAGACAGCATATAGCCCAGAGCAGAGGTCAAGAGGTGGGAGTTGTCCAGAAACAAAAACACCTTATGAAAGGACAAGCTCCTTCATCTGAAGGAAGAAGATGTCCATTTCAGTTCCAGCTTTCTGTAGGTAAGGGCTCTCGAGCCTGCTCACTTTGCCTTGTGTTGGTGCCAACTACACAGCATCACCACGATGGTATTCTGTTCTCACAGCCCATGTAGGATATGACTGTTAAGGACCGACCACATTGAATACATAAAGCTAACAATTACTAGATTGTAAACAAACCATTAGCATGAAGTGTGTTGTTAATGAAAGTTGGTCTAGTAAAGTTTTGTTTTAAAGACTAAAACAAGACTGATTTATCCTTCTTCTAAATACTAATCACAGCAATTGTTAATTCCCTCCCTCGCACACCATCAGTCGCAACACACCAGTGGAGCTGAGACTGGTGAGCGGTTCGCAATGAGAGAGGCATGTTCCATCTGCTGCAAGAGAGCATACATCTGGTGGGAGCTGGCAAAGTTTCCTTCAAAAAAGCACGTTCCTCCAGTATAGGCTGTATTTGTTTAACACTTTCCCTAGAAGCTTTAGCTTAAGGAGCTGATAACCAGTATACAATTGCAATTAGTTTGAATGCAGTTATCAGGTGGTTCGATCCGTATCGAGAATGGTTCTCCCAGAAGAACATCCTTGTTAGGCAGAGTCATTGACCAGAACTGTTGAACTAGTTATCATCAGCATTTGCTGTAGAGTGAGTGTGGACAGTGCCTTTCGTTCAGCTTCGGTATGTCTTATGAAAGCAAGTCCACCTTTCAGGACTCGTCTCCAGCTAGAGTAAGTTCCTCTTTATGAATATGTACCGCTAAAATTTCAAGACACATGCTTTTCATTGCTAGGATGAGAAGACAGACATTGCAGACGTTAATCATTAGTGAACAGAGTATCAGAAAGTGCTCAAATACTTCACTATCAGTCACAAAATCAAAATACGTGTACCTGCACCCAAGAGCTCATAATGCCGTTTGAATCCCAGAGCGTACTGCGGCTGAGTTAATGAGCCCAGTTACTACTCATAAACAATTTCTAACACCTTGCCAGCTGAGACCAGTTCTCCAAAACACAACTAAGTGCAAATAATTACGCAATAATGGTACTTTTAATACTACTGTTGTTAACTAACTGAAAAACTCATCTCTTTCCCCAAAACACTGCTTTTTAAGACATCAGTGTTTGAAAGGGCTACGAAGCTGTACAGAATTCAAGACTCCCTTATGCATCACACTGTGATGCATCACTGTCAGCATCAGTTGCTGTGCCTTTCCAATCTGTAACAGACAAGAAAACCAAAGTGCATTTAATGTTTTTAGCCATCTAAAGTGTCCTACTGGCCACTTAAACTGGCCAATACCTGAAAGCAAGGTTTAAAAGACATGTGACCGAAACAAGTTATTTGCTGAGAACTTCAAGTCAACAAACTTCTGGAAGCTAGGTAAATTCATGTACCTAATTTGATTATAAAAATCATTTACAGATATATAAAGGGAGTAAAACTGGACACAAAGAGGTACTTGGGAAACAAAGTTTGCCTTTCTGTATACTTTCAAATTTTTTTTCTGTTCAGAAAGATGTATCATCCTGACAAGTCAAAAAAGACAGCAACAGAGCAAGTCAATAAACCTTTAAGGTAAAAGAAAAGTAATGGACTTTGTGAAGGATAATAGAATATGCACAAGATCAAGGGCTTCCTGCTCCAGTTAAAAGCTAATTTCCAAATAAATGTTTACCCATAAAGTTCTCGGCTAACCCTTCAGAGCTCAATGGCTTAGTTTTGAAAAAACATCTTTGCTTGACCTTTAGATGAAACAGAGACAAAACGGCTGCAGAAAAAGGACTATCCTCCAGCATCATGTCTTTGACCTTCTGATTGTAAGGAAATCAACTCCTCCTCTAAAAATATGCATCAGGTTGAATTTCACCTACCCTGAAAAAAACAACACCCATTATGAAGAAGAGAACACCAAACCTCTAAACGCTTATCTTACTAGAAAAGCAAAATGCATGGTAGTTGAATTATTACTTATGAATGGACTGTATTAGCTATAAACGTAGGAGATTCCTTGCAGAAATTCTCAGGGCCAGACAGACATTAAGATATGTGGTAACTCAGTGAAATATCTGAGAAATTCACTTGATTCGGAACACACAGATCAGTCATGCTAAAGGGATGGATAGAGAAACCTAACTAAACTGAAACTCACTGTGTACGTCTTAATGGAAGGTCTTCCGTCTTCCTGTCTGGGAAATCTCTGAATAAGATACCAGCTGCTGCTGGAATGATGAATATTCTTGTGCAAGATGTAAAAAGATCAATTTAAGTAGACACTAACAATGTCTCATACACCACCAAGGAAGTTTGGAGTGATCATTCACAGATTTACCCAGCAGCAATTTACTTTTTCAAGGTTTCAGGCCTTCAAGAAACAGAGGAAAAGGTTATGAATGCAAAAGCAGGTGAGTGCAGAACGAACGAGGCTTTTCTGTTTTTCAGAAATTAAATCTTAATAGTCCAGCTACGCACTGCATATTTCATTCACCTGAAAAACTACCTTAGAATAGAGCATGGGGTGTAATAGTTGAGGCATACATGAGGATCCACTCTAGTTGTCTCCCCAAACTAAGAACAGGATGAAATAAACCCCACTTCGGAAACACATCACTGGATAAACTAGTTTATAACACTACTCCTTCTAAAGAATACTGGAAAAATCCAAAGCTGAGAGGCAGCAGTGCTGCTAACACCAAAGGTTTTAGAAAAAAGCAAACTGATGATTTGGAAAAGCTTATCTTCATATTAAATCTTCAGGCAATTTACACGTTTATACAGTGAATTACTTCAAAATAATTAAGGTCTGTCTACATCAAACTAGAGCTAAGTATAACTGCAATAATGAACAGCACATTTTGAGGGGGGCACATAAGTCTTCTGTGCTTTACCTGATACTCATAGTTAAAGTACTGAACTGATGCATATTGTTGCAAATTAAATGAATGACAGTAATTCCCCAGCACACCTATACCAGTGATTTAATTATATGCTTTCAACACTAATATGAAAGTTTCTTCCACTACAGGAAAAGCCTGAAGTGAAACACTTGCATCTGGCTTCTTTTAACATTTTTCTTACTGCAAATGCTCCTTCTTTTACTAAAGAGGATGAGCACTTCCTATCATTTCTGCCAATGGAAAAGAGCTTATCTGCTTGTGATTGCAATATGACACTGTCAAATAGCTGTATTTTCCGAGAATACAGTCACCTGTACTACTATGAAATATTTCAGAGAGCCAAGGGGCTATCAAGACAGTTATTCTATGATAAACTCTAGCCTCAATCTATGCATAAGAATTTATTATGTGCAAGTAGTATAATCATAATTTATTCTTTGCCAAAGGTGTTAGAAATCTCACTATAGCTGCATATCCACACACCCTTCTTTACAATTATCTCATTGTCTTTAAGTGGTTTGCGTCTTAAAAAAAAAGTCAAAGCAGTTTTAGGACTGTACCATGCCTTGCTATATTCTTAAGAATTGCAGGTCAGTGTTGATCTCAAGTGTCCAAATGCAGAAACATCCTACAGTTGAAATCATAGCAAACCTATGTAAAACCCCCCCACAATCCCCATCATATGCAACACACTCAACAACAAAAAAGAAATCCCACAAAACACAGAAAAGCAAACAACACAGCCAAAAACCCCAAACCAAACACAAAATCCACTCAAAAGAAAAAAGAAACCCCTAAAACCAACCCCCCCTCAACAGCATTCATACAATTTGAAACACTGATCCTTCCCAATTCAGTATGCCATTCCAATAACTCATTGTTCCTCTTCAAAATACCAAAAGAAAAATTATCATGCTCTGATAAAAACATAAATTCCAAATACAGTGAGCTTCCATTGTATCCTATGGTAGGTAAGTAACTTGCTTAGAAACATTAGACTTAAGTTACAACTATTCTTATTTTCATCGCATCCAAGTTTTAATGACTTCAACAAGCACAGAAATCAGATTTTCATCAATTTTAATTTGAAATACCAGTGCGAGTAGTATTTATGCAATGTGCTGTAGATGAGCAAGCCAGCAAAGAAAGTGCTGCCCAGTAAGGATGGGAAATCAGGGTTTAGTGCTATATACTATGCTGACTGGTTTACAGTCTGTCCTTAAGGCCATGAGGGCATGGAGAAAAAAAGACAGGTGTTTCCCGAGAGCCGGTAAGTAATGAGTTCACGGAAATAAACAGGAAAGCAAGTCAACTTTTGTTCCTGAACTTCTAAACCAGATTTTAGAAGTAGAGCAAAGCATGCTACCTAGATGAAAATTTTAATATTAATGTATTCCAGTCTTAAATATTTATTCTCTTTACACTATTTCCTGCATTAGTCTAGCCTATTTAGACTACTGAAGCACACTTATCATCATGGTTTCTGAGCAGTGTGCAGCAATGCTGTAAATGATACAGCTAGCACCTATCAGGTAGTTTCTCCTCCTTCTGTACCTCTTGGCTAGAAAGAAATTCCATATTGATTTCAAATGATAATGTGCTGTGCATTTTTATAATCCTGCCTCAAGCACGCATGGTCAACTTTGAGACAGTATTAAGCAAATTTCACTATTAACTGAAAAAAGGATCACTGCAATAAAAAGTTTCTCTCAACTTGTTCTTGACTCATATCTTCTTGTATGATAGAAACTGTAACCATTTAAGCAGCAGTTGAAGGAGGACAGAAAAAGCACACGTGTCCATCAGTCTAACCCAAGAACTGCCTCAAGGCAAATACTATCATTACACACTTGCATCCACAGAAATGCTGTGTTGCGAGTTAGGCATAAATAATAATCTTCCAAAATGGATAAACAGTGACATGAAGATACTTCTAGTTTATGACAACAGCTCAAGTCAAAGATGAACTATATTGGGGGCTGACTCTGCATATTAAGCATTTCAGACTTAACATCTTGTTTTAGAGAAATGCAGTTGCCTCAGTTTGGATTGCTTTCAATGCTTTTTCTTTTTCTCCTTATGAGGTGAAAGGTCCAGTATATTAATTCAGGAATTCACACAGTGTAAAATATTAATTTTGTTCTCCACAGAACTTTCATAAAAGAACAGAGAAATAAGCTGCTTTCAACCCAATGAATAATAATTTGAAGGGAAAAAAAAGTAAGACTACAGAAAATGTACGTTTTGTTTTCACCACCTCTTGGTCAATGGTTTCTCCAATTATAACCTAGACAAATTGATCTCTTTTTAAAAAAGAAAAGACTACATAATATAAAGTGTTTTATAACCAGCTTGCAGGTGACTGGAGTAATCCTACAGTAACAATGTCTGTCAGGAAGTCTGGGAAGCTAGCATTAATGAAGATGCTGAAATCAGCAGGGCTTCTTTATCACAAACAGTTCTGTTTGTAGCATGGTTATATCCTACATAGGCTTACCATAATTGCTCAGGTAAGTAACACTAACAGTGTTTCCATAATTTTCCATGTACTTGAATCCACAACCTTAGTGGCAGTCCAAAGAGGAACTGTAATCAGTTAAAAATGAGACCAATTTGGTAATAAGGGCAAAAGATACGTACCGAAAGAAACGTTTCAATGTTATCATGAACAAATGATGCAACATCTTGCCAGTCCAGAATATCACCCAGCCAGCTGTTTTGACGGTTTATGTGCCATTTGTGTCCTTTGTTTCTTCCAGAATGTGTCACATTCTTAAAAAGAGAGACAAAAACATAAAGAAAACAGACATTTGAATAACTTTCATAGGAGAAAGCCAAAGACTAATGATTTCTCAATGAGGAACAGATCCAACATGCATCTAAATACTTGGAGCTGCTTTAATTGGCATCCTCAAAAATACCTGGAAGTACTCTGTACACTGGAAAAATTAATATCTGACAGAAAACCATAGTTAATTATGCCTTATAGTTACAGTTGTGTATAATGTGCTGATTCACCTCAGTTAAACATTAGCTATACTGCTTGACTGATACAATGGCATCTATCTTACCCTTTATGAAAGTACACAAGAAAGAGGTAATGATTTCAGTTACCGCTTACATAATTTACTCTTTGCAACATACAACTTCTTCCAGTACAACCCACAAAGGAAAATGCAAGCAGAAATCTAAACAAGCAGCTTTCTCACAAGCAGTGTCTACTTCCTCCACTGGCAACGTTCAGTCATGCAAAAGCAAAAAGCTAAACTGGAAGCATGGAGGATTTCGTCCGACTACGCAGCTTTGTAACTGCAACACAGTAAGACAACAGGAAATGGCCATAACCATAGCAGTTAATTCCTTAAGTGGCTTCACCCTAATTATGAAGTCGCCTCTTGTCCACCTGAATCACACCTGACCACTGTCTAGCATGAAACTATTTGACCCAGTCTGGGGCTGTAATAAGTGTTTCAGAGAAGGATGCCAAAATTCTGCTGTAAGCAAGTCAAAGCAAACTCGTTGACTACAACAAATCTCATCCTAATCTTTAATAGCAAGCAACATCAAGTTCTCAACTGTGATGTTTCTATCAACATCCCACTACTTCTGTTAGAATTTTCCAAAAACTTTCAACCTTACCAGCCTGCATTCAAAAAGACAGTATCCTTTTTGGCATACACGGCAAGCAGTATTCCAACTGAACTCCCTGCACTGCTTTATCTAAGAGCATTACATTTTCTGCTTGTTACAAGTTCTCCCTGGATGCATTGTTACACTTTATGACTAACAATTAGCAAAGCTCTTTAACAATCCACAGTAACATACAGATCTTTCTTCTGAATTGGCAGTTGATTTAGAGCAGAAGTGTGAGTAGTCAGAAACCTCCCCCCAATAGGCCTTCTGTCTTTGTAGATTGCATCAAGAACGTATTTCCTGTTCATCTAGTTACAGTCACAAAGACAGCTCTCACCATGAATTAGCAGAATTAGGTATCATTTACAAATATTGTAACATTGTTACTAATACACTTCAAAAAAATTGCCAACTGGTTCATCTTCAACAAATTCCCTAGATCTTAAAAACAAAACCCAACACTTGAATGGACTAGGAAGAGGAGATTCTTGTCCTTGAAAAAGACACCTTAATTGCACAGTTATGCCATTGTCTTCCAAGGGGTTTGTTATTCTGTTAATATTTTAATTCTTCGAGTATATAGACACAACGGTAACTGATCTATCACAATATGTCTAGAACCTTTTAAAATATACACCATGTGCTATCTACCGATCTTCTCAGAAAGTAGCAGTTAATGGTTGAATCCATGTTTCGTCAGCAACTCTTCCTCAATTCTACAGCTTTCATGGAAGAGTATCACCTGAGCCTGGGTTCTTCAGTCACCTATAGACTACAGCAACACTATGCAGGCCTCAAAATGTATGCTCACACAACTGAAATAGTGGGGAGCAGGAAAGCTGTACCGAGAGAGTTAGATACGGTGCAGAAGTCCTCCACACCACGCTATCATCTATTCACCAGTTTTCAGATACGCTGAAGGACCATGCAAGGCTACTGCAACATTACTGAAACAAGTAGCCAGGTGGAAAGCACTCAGCTGAGACATTTACGTGGATATGGAGCGCAACAGAAGAGGCAAGATTCGAAATAGACTCTGGGGGAGTTACCTGCAGCGCACAGATAATCGGTTGTAGCCCAGCTTGCCAATGGTAACACAGGGTCTCCAGTATGCAAACAGCAGCCAGAGGAACAGACTCCAAGATTGTAGGCAGCGAGCATCAGTGCATTCCTGCAGCTCTGCCTGCCATTTTGATTGCTAAGAAAGCTGTTTCTTACCCTATCAGAAGAATATCTACACAAAAGAAGCCTCACAGCATTCCCTCAAGTAACAGCTGCAGGAAAGAAATCACACAAGACAATGAACACAGACACAACCTGTGCTGTGCACCGCAGCAAGGAAAGTACTCCCACAGCACACACGGTGACAGAGTGCCCGACTGAGCGACGCAGTGCTGTGCACTGACACACAGGTCCCACCAGTAAAGGCAACAGGTTTATCAGTATAACTGTATCAAAAGTAGGCACTTCTCTTGGTAAAGCATTTAACACTGAATACTCCCAAGTGCCTAAGGCCAGCAAAATCTATTGTAGATGCAGCTTTAACTTCTCCTTAGTGGTCCCATATTCCTCAATGGCATCATCATACCTCTCCACATGCTCTTCCACAGCATCATCTTGTCAGGAAAAGAAACTGATTCTTTCCCCTACTATTTTAACTACCATACTGAAACTCTGACTTCATTTAATAGAGAGCTCTTCTTGGAACTTTAATGGTACTTTAAAAATTACTGTATAAAGAAAAGCGTTAGTATAATTGCAATTCTTTAACTATAAAGAAGTATTTCAGGGGTATGACTTCTGGATTTTGATACTTCATTGCACTCTGGCTAATGAATTTCTTGCTTTTTCCTTTAAAATGCAAATAGCACTGGCAGCATGAAAATGATTTAACTCTTATGACCTTTTCAAAATTCAGTGTGCAGAACAGTTTAGGAAGGCTAGTACAGTTGGCAAAAATGCATTGTAAGAAACTTAGTGAAAGCATAATTTCTTTCTCAAAATTTCAAATTAGTAAGAGTTACACAAGTCATGCAGAATACCAGTTTCCTTTTCCTAACCCCTCAAGATCACGAAAATGCAACAGAAAGCTCTAAACTATGAAACACTAAATATAAAAACTAAGCAAAGCATAAATTAAGTGGCATACATAAACCCACACATAACTACTTAAGTGAAGGACATAGTTCTGGCTGTACCCAAAATTTGACTGTAGAATGATCTATCTTACACACCTGAAAATTTTTATTATTATGACCTTTACTCAGCATTCCAACTTTTTGCTAATCTTTCTCAGAAATGCATACTTAGCATAATTACCTCAAAGCACTACATGACAGTTTCTATACATACCTTTAAGTAAGATACCCACCTTCACAAACCAAGAATGATAAAGCCTGTCCCAGAGCTCTAGCACTTGTTTTTCAATCACAGCAGTGTTATTCACTTTTTCTCCCAAAATCTTATGGAGCTAAAACATATAGAAAAACTTCTATTATACAGAACAGAATGAAGCTGGCATCTACGGATATACTCCAAGCCAGATGAATCACATAACATTGTCAGTTAAGGCATGGCTCAAACCCACATGATTAGAAAAGCTGAGTATCAGTACAGAATATGCACATCAGACAACATGGTTCACAACATCAAGGCTTTGTCTGTAAAAAACATTCTGCAGCACTAAACTGAGGACTTCCTTCTGCACCAAAATACCAACACCATCCCTAAAATGTTTACTCCAAAATCCTCAATCATCTTTAGAGTAAATATCTGAAATAATCTGAGATGAGTGCTAGATATAAAAATGTATAAATAAGAATCTTTGCAAATTCTCCAGAAGAAAAATTTTTTAAAAATCCAATCTACCACACAGAAATTAGAATAGTGGTGGGGGAAAGACAAAAAAAAAAAGTCTACATTGTCTACAGTTGGACAGCTAAAGACAGACGAAAAAAATCTACTCCTCTTTATTTGATGCATTTTCACTGGCAATCTTATTAAAATGATGACAGATTTTTCAGCTCTTAAAAATAAATATTCCTCTGAGTAGAAAAGAGTACTAAAATCACGCCCACCCTTCCTTCAACTCACAGAGTGGAAAGAAAAGATCTGTCAACAAAATGGTTAACCACACAGAAAAGAATAACTGACAAAAATCTTTCTCTTTCTTTTCACTTTTATGAAATACAAGAAATGAAAACATTTAAAGAAGACGGGGGAGCTCGCTCTTACCTTATGTGTAATCCATTCTCGGCCATATTGGTATACATTATTAGCTGCTGAATTGAGTGCCTTCTGAATAACCTGGGCTTCTGGGAGCCAGCTAGATTTTTTTAAAGAAGGAAAACAAAGTTAACTGCCACATAGTTTACCCATTTCATTCTACATGAAACACATTAAAAATCTAATATTTTGAAACAACAACAAACAGTTACGGTTAAATACATATAAACTCACTACAACCAGAATATTTCCTTCTACTTACCAAGGAACAGACTTTCTCATAAGCAAAGCACAATTAAATCTAGGGTACGCCATTGCATTTGGAATTCTCCAAGGTTCCTGAAACCTTGCTATCTCAACTTTTGAAAAAGAGCTGTGCTCTTCCATCTATCTGCATGCTATTCACATCACACTCTTAGAAATGTTACAAGTCTTCTAGTTCTCTGAAAATACTGTATGAAGCAGTCTCATCTAGCTGCAAAGACAATCTTCTGAATTACGAACTGAATGTAAATTGTTAATGTAGTCTCCCTGAAAAAGTGACCAGATTAAGCAACAGATTTGTGCACCAGGTATTTCTAAGTCCCCACCAAACTATCTGCTCATGAATTTCTTCAGGGATTCATGTCACTTTCAAGCAATGGACTTACTGAGTTGCCAGCATTCCAACGCTTGTGAATACCGGGCACACATTCTCTGCTTTGACTTTCTTTGTATGCCTTGATTCAACAGCACATGTTGGAGACCTTCCAAATCAAGAAAGCATTCGGGAAATACAACTACCACATTTGTTCACCTGACTGAAGCTCAACATGGAGACTTTTCTGTCTGTATAACCCTTCAGAAATGCTCTGCATTGGAATTCCAAGACATTTCAGTCACTCGCCTCTAAAAGTAATGTGAGCATCAAGCTCTGACAGCTGGTGAACCTTGATGGATTTGACAAGCAGTATAGTTACTCTTAATGAATTGAAAGATAGTGGTTTGGATGCTGCAAATTTGGATGCAAACACTGGAAATACAAATTTAGCTAAAATTCTGCTAATTACTCCACTAGTACTCCAGTATTTTCATTATATGAATAAGCTTCTGGAAGTCAAATTTCCATTTTCATTAGTCCTACTTATTTCCACCTTACCACAAAATGGAAACAACACAAGAAATACCACAAAGGAATAAATAAACACAATTTTAAAGTGCTTTCTGTTCTCTTGATTGTGATTACCTAAGTGTTGCTAAAGCACATATTACTATAGCACTTATTAACTATATCATTTTAGTTTTGTTTTTGAAAATTTCTCTTGCTCTTATAATACAGCATGCACTTTCTTTCAATCCTGTTAGGCCATCATCACATTTGCTTAGAAAGTGCCCTTGAAAAAAGTCAACTATTCTTGTCCAGGGGATAATTCTTTTTTCCTGGACTCACCTTTAGTCAATGTCTGTTCAGTTGAAGCAGAACAAAAGCAAACTGGAACATCCTCCTCCCAAAACCGCACTCCTCAGTCTTACCTATTCCCCCTCTGCTGTTCATGCAATCACTTCTTTGCTCACCAGTGTGCCCTTGTTTTTCTTTATATGCATTTCTCTCAAAACCTTCTCTCTCCCACAATATTTGCCTTGGTGTTTGCTTTAATCATTAAACCGATCATATCTTACAAACTTCCCACCGTGTACACCGTACTCATCTGCTCTTAACAGGAACAGCCCTTCCCAACCAATTCATACAAAACTCTCCCCACTCATCATTCTTTGCACCCCCAGACTCTTTTTCGGTTCAGTCCAAAAACATTTTCTTCAACTCCTATTCCCTTTAAGGCATTCTGCAGCCAGCTCCCCACATTGAAAACATAATTCAGCTTTCATCTCACAACGTTATACAGAAAGCATACTTTGTCATTACTTTTCTTTTGCAGGTAAAAGGAAAATGAATATTGACCTCTTTATTCTCTGCACTATGCAAGTTTTTCTCCAAAACTGTAACTAGAGAAATTTATACAGCTGTCCTTCTCCACTGAAGTCCAACCAGTCCTCAAATGAGACACCACACTGACAGTCCTCCAGCGTAATGCATAAACACTACTGATGCGTGAGAGTTTAGCTTTTACATCTCTCTGCAACAGTCACTCCCATTTCTGTTCACCAAAAGGATTTTTTTAAATTAAAAACTATGCATAAAAGTATCTGGATGCTTGTTCATACACCCTATACTATTTGCTTAACTTCAACATTCTTACTTTGCCCATTCTGGGTGACTGGCTACTGTCTCATTGATCAAGCTGCTTGTGACTTGAATCATGTGAACGCTCTCTTGATGTACCTAAATTAAATATAGAGAGGAGAAATGTTACATAACGCAAACTAGAGCTCTTCCTACATTCAGAGCAGCTTTTTTTTTTTTTTTTTGGGGGGGG